>Ga0210408_10000069_pt1 | contig 161896 bp, 136 predicted proteins | sample IncBWH4MmetaG_FD_155471 | JGI IMG/M metagenome (GOLD analysis project Ga0210408, IMG submission 155471) | Forest soil microbial communities from Barre Woods Harvard Forest LTER site, Petersham, Massachusetts, United States - Inc-BW-H-4-M | ecosystem: Environmental > Terrestrial > Soil >... | reverse complement strand
ACTACGCGAGAATCAACAAGGACAAAGATGACGAAGTACGCGCCACATTGAACACGTTGAAGGGACTAGCCAAAGACCTGGGTGCTGCGGCGCTCGGCATAAACCACCTCAACAAGAAAACGGATCAGGGCGCAGTTCACAGAGTATCCGGTGCGCGAGGGTGGGTTTCGTATGCTCGGCTTAATTTTCTTGTGGGACTCAAAGACGGCATGCGCCATTTGGTGACGCTAAAAACGAACATCACAAAAAATGTGGGATCTTTTGCCTTTACGCTCGCCGATGCGGTTGCCAACGATGGCAACTTGACCATCGCGGGGATTCCGGTTGTTCGGTGGCACGGCAAGGGGGAACTTACGCCCGATGATTTGATGACTCGGGCGCCTGGCCCCTCAAAAGCGGAAGATCAAAACGAAATAGAGGCCGGCAACAAAGACATACTGAAAGATGGGAAATGGTGCGCGCCTGAGTGGGTCATAAAACAAGCCGATGACAGGGGCTGGCAAAAAAGAAGCGTGCAGCGCGCAGCCGACAGGATGGGGATAGAGAAAATGGACCGACCAGGAAAACCACCAGTAAAAATGTGGAGACTTCCGTTCGTGACGGCAGAACAAAACGAGGGGCGCGCCGAGGTGGACATTCCACTATGAAGCGCCGTGGAAATCCAAATTGGGGCAAACCCGACTCTGGTCCGGTTGTCCCCGTTGTCACTGAATTCGAGAAGACAGTTGATGAGTACAGACTTACGCCCGATCAATATCTGCAATCATCCCAGCTCCGCGAGTGGGCGCGGCGCAATAAGAATACGAAGTTCATTCACGAAGCTTTGCTGAAGGTCTGGGGATTCGAGATCGAAGCGGCGGACTACGTTGGCAGCCACACGAACAACAAATGCAAACTTTTGACCTGGAAATGACTAAAGAATTGTCCGACGCCTTCTTTAATCCGCGGGAGTCGTCCCTCTTCCGTGAGCCCAGTCGCGAGGGCCTTCTGGATTACGGCTCGGGACGCGCGAGGGCTGGGCTTGGCGCAACGCGCGGCGGACGCAGGAAGACTGAACCAAAAAGGGGCCATCGGAACGGGCGACCCGGCCAGTACGGCCAAAGAGAAACATCCGACGTGGCCACCCGGCCACTGGGGCACCGGCAAGCACCGGCGTCCTCCGGGAATACACTCCCGGAGTTTGACATGTCCGACGCGGCATCATCTTTACCTGATCGTATCGAGCAGTGCGGTCGTGCTCTCACAGCTGCCGACCTCGCCCAATTGTTAGCGGTGTCGCGCATCACGGTGTTCAAACTAGCAAAGGCGGGGCGCATCCCCTCTTTCAGGATTGGAACCTGAGTCCGGTTTGATCCGCGAGCCGTGGCGAAGTGGTTGAGAAAGATGTGAATCATGAATTGGGAAATTGTTTTGTAGGGTACAGATTAATCGCTGTCGCTGCGGCGTTTATTGGCAGGAGGATCGCGCAAACGCCGCGGCTGGCGCGGCATCTGGCGGGAGATTGGCAACACATTAGCGCGCAATTTGGCGAGAACTCTCAGCACGGGGCTGGGAGTGGGATCGGAGTAGATCAGAGCAAGCGCAAAACTGGGAGCAATCCAGGACGGTTGCGGACAGGAACGGCTTGAGCTGAGGGATAGTACTACTTTACGATTTTTGCGAAGCCTACCCCCTGGCCTCGCCCCCCTCGACCACCCTGACGGCTCCATGCGCCAGGCAAGTACGGCCGATATCTTTTTCGTTCCACCCAGCGCACGAAGCTGACCACTTTCCGATTGTTAATTCGGCCCTCCAGTGACAAACGCTCAGATGTGGAGACGATCGAAAGAGATCAAAATTTGAGTGTTAAGGCCCGTTAACGGTAGTTGTCAGAAAAGGGCGTCTTCGGTCGAGGTCATCAGAAAACAGGTACAGCCAGTTTCACTCCACACACGATGATCGACGCTGCCAGCCTCAGCGTGGATGAAATCGCCGGGATATAGCGTCCTGTCATCAACCTTCAATACGCCGTGGAGAAGATGCAATTCTTCGATGCCCGCATGCTGGTGCGCGGGGTAATCGGTTCCCGGATCAAGCCGGACCAGCATACTCACACTGTCAATTTCAGCGTTCCTCGCGAGTATTTTGACGTGGATACCTGGCGCCGCTTCTTCCCACTCTGGTTTAGCCGACGCTTCCAAAGGAGGCACGTACGGCCGTGTGTCCGCTCCGCGGGCGATTCGCTTCGCGAGCCTCCCCCATAACGAGTCGGTCGGGCGCAATACATCAGTGGACCAGCCGACAAAAGACCTCACAATGGGCCGCAGCGTCTCAATTTCCTGCTGGCAATCCTCGCATGACAAAATTTGAGCTTCAACGGAAGCCATCTCGCGAGGAGAAAGCGCCTGTAATGCAAACAGAAACACGAGATCCAGATGTTCCTGACTGTGCGTGCCGGATTTCGAATTCATCCCGTTGCCTTCAACCCGAGTGCCACTCGAAGTTTTTCCAGTCCGGAGCGGATTCGTGTCTTCACGGTTCCAAGCGGCTCATTCAATTTTATTGCCGTCTGTTCGTAAGTCAATTCGGAGAAAAATGCAGTTTCGATCGCTTTCCGTTCCCCCGTAGTCAGGACGTTGAGCGCATCCCGTAACAGCCGGCTTTGCTCCTCAAACAGGGAGGCCTGTTGCGGATCAACGATGTCCGTTGTCGGCAGTAAGCTATGCGGATACGTGTTTACTCTTTTTTTCCTTTGATCGAACCGCAGACGATCAATCGCCCGGCTGCGTGCCTGATTCATGATCCATCCGATGACGGATCCATTGGCAGGGTCATAGGTCGAGGCCTTTCGCCACACGTCATAGAACACGTCAAGCGTGACTTCCTCGGCCGTTTCTCGATTCATCGTTATCCGTACGATCAACGTAAAGACGATTCGATGCGTTTGCTCGTACAGAAAATGCAGAGCCGCCTGGTCACCGCCCGCGATGGCCCGGAGGACCTTTAGCCACTCCTCCTCGGGCACACGAATTTTTGACTTATCGGCATAGAGAATATCGCCGAGTTTCTTGGTCACTGGCTCCTGCACGCCATAAATAATGCAGGGGCAAAACTTGCCAGTCAAGAGAGCAGAGCCACTGATCCGGGTATATCCCTTCCCAGTTGCCTGCGCTCGCCCATCTGATGAAAACGTCAAAACTGTGCCGCCGGATTGCTGGAAAACAACAAAATATGATCGTGAACCCGGGAGCGCGAAAAAAAATCCAGAGTACAAATCCAAGCGCCTCTCATTGGCGTTATTAGATATTGTCTTAGTTTCGCGAGGGCGCACTAAAGATGGCTCTCTGGAAAATGTTTGTTTCTCTACGGGTGCCGCGCCGGTGCGGCGATTTATAAATGCTCTGAAACAAATTAGGGGCAGCATCCATGAATCACTACCATATTCGCTGGGCAAATTCGAAAGTCGATTGGCAGGCTTTCCGGACGGAAGATGAAGCCGTTGCCGAAGCCGAACGCCTCAAGCGTCTGGACGAGAACTACAATATCGAGGAATGTGACGGTAATTGCGAAAGATGCCTGCGGCTAATCCCGAATACTCGAATCGCGGAAACAGGTAGCGTCGATGGGAGTGAGCCGGGACGAAGCGGCAGAAATGGGGTTCAGAATCGAGCAGGGCGGCGGGGAACTGATAGATCGGCTTCATGATCGGTTGGCGTAACAAGATCGACGAACACGGACAGGCCGTACATGAGGAATGCTACCTTGTCGCGTTACCTTTTCACCACACTACGATCCGGCGAAGCGAGATTCTGTGCGACAACGTTTCTATCCTCAGAGTGGAAAGATTTTATGACCCTCGATGAAGTGGAGCAGATGTGTCAGCAGAGCCGGTTCAGATCCACCACGACCTGATGCCACCGCCTCAGCCAATCCTCCGCTGCGCCTACTGCAGGCTTGGGAACGAGTTCCGTCCATTAATGATGCGTGCGGAAGGATGGTTTCAGTGCGAAGGCTGCGGACATAACGAGATGCCGCTGGACCCCGAGTTTAGATGCACGCGCCGGAATTGCGAGCAGACCGAACCCATACTTCCTTAGGCGTCTCCCGCGACTAGAACACTAGGGCGTACTTCTCCCAGTAATGCTGGTAGGCGATAGCAAAAGACTCGCGCATCTCTTTCTCTTGCGTGGACTCCTGCTCGCTCAGGAAATTGAACTCACGATGGTTGTCGGCGGTTTCCCTAGCTGTTCGATACTGGCAGGCTATTTCGAACAAAGCCTTGAAGTCTGTCGTTAACGTGGCGGCGTTACCCGCGCTGAGGTTGATACCCCATACATTCACGATCTCTTGAGCGAGTTCGTCCGCGTGTTCGATGTAATCTTCAAGAGAGCGTGGCTGCACTGGTCAATTTAACCACCCCGATGTCGGGTGCCTCGGTCATCCCCTACTAGCCTCGATCACAACTGACGGCTTCTTTTGGCGTTGTCAGGATTCGGCTGTCAAAGGGTCTAGCGCCAGGGTGGAAGCGTTCCTCTGTGCGCTGCGGACGTACACTTCAATCTCCTGATGAAGTTGAGCAGACACAGTCTCGATGACTGCGGGATGCTCTGCTCTAAAAAGTTGGGCGCATAGTTCTCGAATACGTTGGTCGGACGACACAGATTAAAACTAACATTCGTGGGTTTGGGAGCCATACAGGTTTTGCTTTATACCCTAACGTACAGATGAATGATACGGACCGGACGGAGAAAAGCCGGAGCGTTTGACGTTTAGGAAGCGCTTACAAAAAGGCCCCAACTGGAGTCGGGGCCGGGGGCAGTTTCTCGAAGGATCGTCGGACCAGTGATTGAAGGCCCTCAAGGATGAATTGGCAAGCCTGTAAGCTTGGTTGCAGACTGTCGTGTGATCTTCCGAGTGGCTTGTCTCAGTGCGTGTCTCAGAACGTAACATTCCTCATGCACCGATTTGACTGTTTCATTCGCCTTCGCTTCCCTAAGATCGACAGGCTTGTTGCAAATCCAGCAACGGACTTCTGGTTGATCCGTCTGTTCCATAAAGCACCTTTTGGCCTAAGGTACTGCGACTTTAATGGTTAGTTCAGTCCGGTAGCGTACATACAGGCGTACCAAGATTTACTACCAGGCGGAAGTGAACTGAAGACCTCATCGGGAAAAATGGCGGCCGAGTTTGTGCGGCTTAGGTCCAGAATCGGTAGACGAAGCCCAGAATGGAGATGGCAAGGAAGAGGTAAGGCCACAAATCGAATACCTGACGTAAAAGGCGTGCTGAAGAATCGAATCGAGATCGAGGTTCCGGGTTCACAAACGAGTTGCAACCGTTTGATACCCTACGCACTTCACCAGGCCGAAGGAATACCTGAGACCGTGTATAGATCACTGTGCTTTTATGTGGCCGGATGGAACTACGCGCGATCAGAACGCAAGGTGGGAGCAAGCCAGGACGAAGGCGGACAGGAACGGCTTTGCCTCAGCCCGTTTAACATCCTTTACGATTTTGCCTCAGGCTCCCCCCCCTGACCTCGCCCCCCCCTCGACTACCTCTGATGTCTCCATGCGCCAGGTGAGGAGGGCCAGTATCTTTTGCGTTCCACCCAGGGCACGAAGCCGAATACTTTCCGATTGCTCATTCGGCTTTCCTGTTTACCGTCGTTCGGGAGCAATCTACTGACTTATGTCCGTCATGTGAAAATCACTGCCCGCATGGAGGGCCTTGAGCGCTCTGTGGCCGACTACTCGCGAAAGGTCCTCTGCGTAGTCTTCACGGCCGAATAGGGTCCAACATCTTCCTCTTCTAAAATCGGACTCTTGGAGCACACTACCCGCAGGAATGTTGCGCAGCGGAACAAGTTGATGGTAGCCGTAGCAGCCGGACAGGAGGGCGGTCATCAGCAGCACCAACGCTAGCGATGAGTGTCGCATTGTTAGCACCATACGGATTGTCAAACATTCTGAAACGGGAGACACGAGAGGGACGACAAGAATCCAAGACTACAGATCAAGAGGGACACGCTAGATTTCTCCGATGAAATGGCGCATGGGGTGAGATTCGCCTTTAGGCAATTCTCGGGTGCACACCACTGAAAATTTCAGGTCTGCCGACCAACCATGCATGAATATGGTTCTTACGCGTCTTCAACTACGGGTACAATCGCTGCTTTTGGATCACGGCAAATCGAAACCTATTACTGCTCTGTTGTGCAATTGCTGCATCCAACCTTTTTGCCGAATCGCTTCCTGCGATTCCCGACAATGACAACCACAAACAAGCGGGTGTTCGGGTCTCGACAACATGTCTAATCTTAAGCAGAAAGAAGCCGCTTGGGGATTTGGAGTGGAACGGAAACGACAATCACGGTACCGCGAGTATTGGTTTCCACATTAAAGGTGCCTCCTAAAAGCGCACTACGTTCGCGCATACTCGACAGGCCAACGCCTTGACGTCCGTTGGCCGTCACTAGCAACGCGTCCGACGGAATACCTTTACCATCGTCTTGAATACTCATTCTTAAACGTCCGCGGGTAGACGTGATTCTGATGTGGACAGCTTCCGCTCCGGAATGGCGATGCACATTAGTTAAAGCTTCTTGGAGGATTCTGAACAGTCCGGTCTCCACATCTTGCCCGAAGCGTTCAGTCTGCTCATCGAGTTGGAGTGTCAGCTTCACCCTGCTACGTTTCGAGAACCCCTCGGCATACCATCGAACGGCGGACAAAAGGCCACTCTCATCGAGAAGTGGAGGATGCAACAGATGGGAAACAGTTCGTACCTCCCGTACGGCATGTTGCAGGAGATCCTCAGTGTCTCGTAACCCGGATTGGCAGCCGGTCGGCAAGGGTTCTGGACAAGAAGTCGCCTGAGAAACTGCCATGAGTGCGCTTGTGAGCGTTTGCCCAACTCCGTCGTGAAGATCACGGGCGATGCGTCGGCGTTCCTCGTCCTGGATTGTCAGAACCTTTGCAGAGAGATTGCGCAGATCGCGCTCTGCGCGCTGCCTCTCCTTAATTTCCCATGTGAGCTCATCATTGGTGCGTGAGAGCTCAGAAGTGCGTTCCTTGACTCGCTGCTCCAACTGATCATGGGCACTTCGCAGCTTCAACCTCGATTCTTTCTCCTGCAGCAATAGCCGTTGAACCTGACGCTGGCGGTTTCGTGCTCGCTTAGCAGTGCGTAACACGCTGATGATCGTCGGCACGCGAACCGGGCGCTCCAGTATTGAGATGTTCGCGGCATCTGCCAGATTAGAAACAAACCCTGTTGTCCAGCGCGACGGCGTCGCACCCGCACTCGCTAAAAGAATGATTGGGATGTCAGACCACGGATCCTGCTTTTGCAGGGTTCGTTGAATCGCCTCCGCCGATGAAGAAACAAGCGCCTCTTCCGTCAACAAAATAAAATCGGTCTGCTCCGAAAAACGCCGCGCTAGCTCTTTGAGGGATGCGCAGTGAGTGATGCCAAGACCCTCCGACGAGACAATCTCCGTCAGGATTTCAGCGTCTTTGCCGAACGGCGCGCACAAGAGAACCTGATCCGTGATTATGGAACGATGTATTGGTTTTTTCATCCTGATCTCGAATCAATGTTCCTGACTCCCCAGAAAATTCAGGGTTACCGGTGAGAACCCCTTGAAACCTCGTTAAGGGTAGGCCAATCCGTATCCCGTTCTTTCCTACCTCAAACTCCCGAATCGTGCGCTCGTGGTCATGGCTTCGATTCTTGACAATCGATATGGCCTGGCGAACTGTTCCGTGCGCTTCGAAGTAACGGAGCAGGATAACCAAATCCGCCAGGTAAGTAGCCTCAAAACTGGATTGATCCGCATTTACAAATCCATGTTGCGCGGACACCAAAATTGTAATCACCCCTTTTGCATTCAGATATGCGAGCAACTCGTGAAGGTGCAGAACAAAGGAACGGTCGCTGCTCATCGTCTGCAAATAACCGTTCAAGCTATCAATGACTACCATCCCAGTACGGTTTTGTTCGATAGATGTGCTGATGTCGTGAATGAATTGTCCCGGAGTTATACGCGAGGAATCGACCCGTCGTAATTCCACGGTGCCGTCTTCGATGCTCTTTTCTATCCCGATTCCTAAACTCCCGCAGCGTCCCAAAAAAATAGTGGGACTCTCCTCGAAGAAGTACATGCAGACTTTCTTTCGGTGCCGGGCCGCGGATACGGCAAATTGCGCAGCGAGGGAAGATTTCCCAACACCGGGAGGACCGACGATCATCACGCCGAAGCCCCAGGGGATCGGGCCGCCCATGAGTTCATCCAATTCCTTTATGCCGCTCGCGAGAGGAGGACCAGCATTGAATCCATCGAGAAAGGCCTCTCCTGCTGGAGCCAAACGGGGAAACACCCTTATCCCCCCAGTAGCGATGCGAAAATCGTGAGCGCCTTCGATGAACGGGACGCCGCGCATCTTTGTGATCTTAATCCGGCGATGTAATCCGCCCTGTGATGTTTCCTCGCTTGTAAGCTGAATAACCCCATGGGCAATGCTCTGGAGCAAAAGGTCTGCCCCAGTTTCGCCCGTCTGGTCATCAAGGAAGAGGACGGTGCAACCTAATTCAGAGAGGGCCTGCTTCAAAGCAAGTATCTGCCTTCGATAGCGCAAAGGATCACGGGCGACCATACGAAGCTCGGAAAGCGAATCGAGTACGAGCCGCCGAGGGCTGAGATCCTTTATTCTTTTTAAAAGGTCCGTAGATGTTTCGGCTAGTTCCACGTCAGCAGGATGCAGAACCGTGTATTGCTTATCGAGTCCTAGCTCAGAGTCCATTTTCGTTAAGTCAATTAGGGAGAGGGCTTTTAGCGACCATCCGTGAGATTTGGCCGACTCTCGTAGCTCGGCAGCCGTTTCGGAGAAGGTGATGTATGCGCCCTTCTCCCCTTGTTGCGCGCCCGCGAGCAGAAACTGCAGTGCGAGCGTGGTTTTTCCGCTACCGGGGGAGCCTTGAAGCAGACACATCCTATTGCGGGGAAACCCGCCCCTAAGAATCGAATCGAACTCGGCAATCCCTGAGACGGCCGAATCAGTTGCGGGCTGTCTCTTAACCTGCCTTTTCGGCTTTCGATTGGCCATCGCCCGAAGTATACATTCACGGCGGCAAAACGGGTTTCGGGTTGATCGCTAGTCCAATGAACGGAGATCGAGGAAATGAGACGCTCTGGTCACGAACGTTGCGAAAGTGCAGAGCCTTACTAATCCTTCGCCGAAGAAGTCCGTGGATTCAATATGGGAATTGTGATTTGTTTGCCATCGTTAGCATCGCCAGATTTGACGTCTCTCGCAGTCTGGCGCACGTTCTCCTGTCAAGAAGCGCATTGAGCACCCGCTCCGTCCTGGCGAAGAAGAGCTTTGGCGCGGGCGAACAATTGCTTCAGACCGTCAGGGTCAGACTTAGAAATGACCCCAGAGATGCCTGCAGAGCGAGCCTCTTTCTCCACGATCTCTGCAGCGTTATTCGTGAACATTAACAAGGGGACGTGAGGCATGAGCACCTTCAATTCCCGCGCTGCATCCAGTCCATTCATCACTGGCATCGATAGATCTGGAATTATGAGGCCCGGTTTGACCACTTGGGCTTTCTGGACGCCCTCAGCACCATTCGCCGCGTATAAGACTTCCCAGTTTTCAGCTTCGAAAACTTCGCGCACCATGCGCCTGATGATCGCGTGGTCGTCAACGATCATCAGAGATGGCACTTTTAAAAAGACCCCACCACACTATCTCCCTTTTGGTGAGCGGGGTGAATACCGTCGAGAGTGCACGCGTGAGAAAAACGGACGAGTAACGGCCTTGGCTCCCAAAGCCCTTTTTCTTTGCGATGTGCTGGCTGACAACAGCGCGGAGATTCGAGAGACCTAGGTTGTGTGCCAATATCCGTAGGAGAGCCTACACAGCGAAGCGTCGCTCGGGCGTGCATCCCCCCGATCGTGATCTACAGCACATCATCTGGGTTAGTACAGCGGGATGGGGATAGTACCCAACGCGCTCTTCCCGATATCGTCAAACACAGCTTCCTTATCATTCTTGGCCGCTTCCGCCAGGAATCGACACCGACGTCGGTTGGCGATCCGCAACTCTCCAATCAAATACAAGTGACCGGGCGTGAGTTATCGGTGACTTTAACAATCGCGCGGATTCGCGCAAGAGGTGTTTTTCGATGAGACTCAAATTAGCGATATTTACGGTGCTGGTAGCCACTTTCTTGGCAAGCACGATGGCGAGCGCGGCGGAAGAACCGTCGGAGCAAGTCAAACGAATGGATGCCGCTGCAACGGTGTTGGACGAAATCATGGGAACACCCGATAAGGGGATTCCGGAGGAACTTCTTGACTCTGCGAAGTGCGTGGCAGTCATACCCTCGATGATCAAGATAGGCTTTGTCTTTGGGGGCCGACACGGGAGAGGAATTGCCACCTGTCGCACCAGTTCCGGATGGAGCGCTCCGGCGCCTTTCTCTGTCACTGGGGGTAGTTGGGGATTGCAGATCGGCGGCGAAGCGATCGACGTAGTCATGCTGGTTATGAACGACAACGGAATGGAAAAGATGCTTTCCAGCAAATTCAAGATCGGCGCTGATGCCTCAGCTGCCGCAGGGCCCGTGGGACGGCATGTGCAGGGCGAGACCGATTGGAAGATGCGCGCCGAGGTGCTCACCTATTCGCGCGCTCGCGGCGCCTTTGCTGGCGTTACCGTCAACGGCGCATCCATCACGCAAGACAAAGACGGAACCCGCATTCTGTACGGGCGGATGATCCCGTCCGCTCAAATCCTGAAGGGGCAAGTGAAAGCTCCCGAAGGTTCGCACAAATTCATGGCGACAGTGAAAAAGTATGGCACTGAGGCAAAGGTTGCTGAAGCGTCGTCCCGCCGTACTGACGCCCAGAAAACCGGCACACAGAATGGGACCTTGAGTTCCCGGGAAGCAAAGGGCGCCATTGAGGAAAAGCTCAAGAGCGAGCCCGGTCTGGAGAGCAAGGACATTCAAGTGACTCTATCGGCCGATGCGGTGAAACTGTCAGGATCTGTGGTCAGCGCTGATGACCGTGACAAGGCAGTTCGAATCGCCAGATCGCATGCCGGTGATCGGGAAGTCCGGGACCATTTGACCATTCAAAATCCCTAAACAATTTCAGCTACCGAACGTTCGGAGGCAATCGAACGCTTCTGCTATCGAAATCTCTATTCCAGGAGGAAATGACGATGAAAGCTGTCTATAGAAATGTTGTTCACACGGTCTTGTGCACCGGTCTGCTACTGAGTGCTGGAGTAGTTGCGTCTGCGCAAGAGCCATCTACCCAGGCGTCTCCGGCGCCTGACAACACCAAAGTCAACGAACGGGATCGGAGCCAGAATGAGCCGACCGCAGATCAGCAAAAGGACAATCGTTCTGATCGCGATATCACGCAGCAGATTCGACAATCCATCATGAAAGACAAGTCGCTCTCCACATATGCGCACAACGTCAAGATCGTTACGCAGGACGGTCAGGTAACGCTCAAAGGTCCGGTGCGATCAGAGGACGAGAAGAAGGCGATTGAAGCTAAGGCTACCGAAGTCGCGGGCGACGGCAAGGTCACAAGCGAGCTGAACATCAAACCGCAACATTGATATTTAGAGGACAAAGGAGAATCAACATGGCAGGTAAGAATACAGCTGTATTTGGCATCTATCCGAATCGAACGAGTGCAGAGAACGCGGTGGACGCATTGAAAGCCGCCAATTTTCGGAACTCAGACATTTCAGTACTTCTTCCCGAGGGCGCCGGCACAAAAGATTTTGCTCACGAGAAAAATACCAAAGCGCCCGAAGGTGCCACGACGGGTGCCGGAACGGGCGCTCTGCTGGGCGGCGGTTTGGGATGGTTACTCGGTATCGGTGCCCTAGCCATTCCGGGACTGGGGCCATTCATAGCCGCCGGGCCCATCATGGCTGCCCTTGCTGGAGCCGGGGTCGGTGGAGCGGTAGGTGGGCTTACGGGTGCTCTGATCGGGATGGGAATCCCGGAGTACGAAGCCAAGCGATACGAAGGCCGCGTCAAGGATGGCGGAATTCTGCTGTCAGTTCATTCCGACGATTCTGCTTGGACCAAGAAAGCAAAAGAAATCCTGGAGCGCACAGGCGCACAGGATGTGTCCTCTACCGGCGAAGCTACGGCCGACAAAGACGGTAAGACTCGTGTTCGCGAAGTAGCCTGACAAACTCGGTGCAGCGAACTGAATGCTCGCGCTTGCGAATATTGGTTCGCTGCCCCGTTATTTCTAATCGATGGTAGGAGTGTCGCCTCTGCCGGGCCCACTGAACCGACTCATTTCCTGGAGGAAAAGTGCCAAACGAGAATTTGAAAAAACTGTATGTGGACGAATTGAAGGACCTGTTTAGTGCAGAGAATCAGTTGCTCAAAGCGCTGCCAAAGATGGCCAAAGCTGCGTCTTCAGACGAACTACGAACTGGTTTCGAAGAGCATCTGGAACAAACGAAGGTCCACGTCCAACGTCTTGAAGAGATCTTCGAATCGCTAGACGAGAGCCCGAAGGGCAAGAAGTGCGTCGGCATGCAGGGTCTGGTCAAAGAAGGTTCCGAGGTGATGGAAGAAGGCTTTGAAGACGCCGTATCGGACGCAGGATTAATCGGCGCGGCCCGGCGCGTGGAACACTACGAGATAGCAGCGTATAGCGCGGTCCGCGAGTTCGCCAATGTACTGGGACAAGCGAAGCACGCATCGTTGCTCGAAAAGACTCTAGCGGAAGAGAAGCAAACCGACGAAAAACTTGCTGATCTCGCAAAGGAGATCAACTCCCGAGCCAACGAAGAAGGTTCCGAAGAACAACAGGACTCATCCGGGGCGGGAAAGAAGACGCCAAAGCACGCCGCTTAGTCAACGCGCCTGCAGCGATCCATTCCCGACGAATGGAGACGAGCTAAACGAGAGGAGAAAAAGACGAATGTACCACCACATAAAGAAATTAATGTACACGGTGAATGTCGGAAGTCCCGACCCCCGGTTTGGCAACATGTTGCTGGAGCAATTCGGCGGCGCGAACGGGGAGCTTGCGGCTGCGATGCAGTACTCAATTCAAGGCCTCAATTGTGATGACCCAGATCGAAAGGACATGCTGATGGACATCGGGACAGAGGAGTTGAGCCATTTGGAAATCGTGGGCACGTTGGCACGCATGCACCTCAAGCCGATGAAGAAAAGTCGGGACTTCGCCGAGGCCGATCCCCTCATCGCGATCGCGGGTGGAGGCGGCGTTGGCTTGTTCAACTCCATGGGCGACGCCTGGACGGCCGACTATCTGAAGATAACCGGGGAACTTGATGTTGATCTGCGGAGCAATATTGCCGCCGAAGCGCGGGCGAAAATCGTTTACGAGCGCCTCATCAACTTCTCTGACGACCCTGGAACAAAAGACGCACTTCAATTCCTAATGACGCGTGAGATCACTCACGTGAAAGCATTCACCGCCGCGCTTGAGAGCTTGGGGAAAAACCCATTCTCCATTGGCAGCGTTCCCCCAACGCCAGGCTTGGTGGACGAATACTTTAACGACTCCACCGGGGTGGGCGATGAAGGCGAAACTGACGCTCGCGGTCCTTGGAACACGGGCGGCAAATGGAAAATCGTTGAGTCCCCAGAGTTGGAACAGGGAGTCCCGGGGCGGAGCGGAAAGACGATTGCCAGGAACCACAAGCCCGTGAGTGAAGAGACTGGAAAGACCAAAGTGAAGAAGTCGGCGTAAAAATCAACGAGTCAATGAAAAGGAGTGCCATGCAAGACAAAGTTCACAGTGGGGTTTCAGAAGATCGTTTCACTGGCGCCATTGAGTCGCAAACGTCCAAGATCCCAAGTTCTGGCTACTTGGCGGCGGCCTTCGGTGCTATCACTGCTTCAGCCATTCTGAAGATCGTGGGCAAGGATGACTGGGCGCTGTTTGTAGGACAGTGGCCGGCAGCATTTCTGTTAATGGGTGTGTACAACAAAATGGTAAAGCAGCACGGCTCAGATGCATACAGCAAGGCTGCCTGAGAGTCACGTGAGCGGGGTTGCCTCCGAAACCGGGGGCACCTCGGGCCCGCATGGAGTTTTGAAATTGCCTTCGACCAACTGATGGAGCACAAATAACCAAGTACCAAGGAGATGGATCATGTCGATTTTGGCCTGGATCGTGTTGGGATTGATTGCTGGGTTCATAGGCAGCAAGCTCGTGAACAAGACTGGCGAAGGGGTATTCCTGGATATCGTGCTGGGAATCGTTGGCGCGGTAGTGGGGGGCTGGGTGTTCAGCATGTTCGGAGCACACGGCGTCACGGGTGTAAACCTGTACAGCCTTATTGTTGCTGTGATTGGGGCTGTGCTGGTCTTGGTCGTCTATCACGCCGTGCGAGGCGGACGAGCACGGGCGTAAACCTGTTGCGATGCTGGCGAGTTCGCACCACGAGTTCTTGACCGTTATATCGTCGCAGCTCAGATGCGTACCCGGAGCCTGTTCTATCCGGGTTGCTATTCGTGTGCCGATCGTTTAATTCACACTCGAAAGGCCGTCGTGTCAATCCGCCCTGCCGGAGGCGATCCTAGGACCACTGAAGTCGCGAAACCGGAGGGCGAAGACGTCGGTCCGTTGTGGACCGGACAGGCAAAGGTCCGCGCTGGCGGCGCGATTCGACTGCTGAGAATGCTCGGGCCGGGACTCGTGACCGGTGCTTCCGACGACGATCCGAGCGGGATCGGTACTTATTCGCAGGTTGGCGCTCAGTTTGGCTACGGCCTCCTCTGGACCATGCTCATTTCGTACCCGTTGATGGCTGCCATTCAAGAGATTAGCGCACGCATCGGACGCGTCACCGGGTGTGGCATTGCAGCGAATCTCCGCAAAAGCTATCCCAAACCGTTGCTCTATGCCGTACTGGTCGCGGTGGCAGTGGCAAATATGTTCAACCTGGGCGCCGACCTCGGTGCAATGGGAGACGCGCTGCACTTGCTCGTTCCCGGAGAAGTTAGCGTCTTTGTCGTGGGTTTCGGAGCGGCGTCCTTGGTCGCCATCTTGTTTGTTCCGTACTCAACCTATGTGAAATATCTGAAGTGGCTGACCCTCTCTCTTTTTGCATATGTCGGAGTAATCCTCTTCGTCCATGTTTCCTGGGGCGACGTGGCACGCGCGACCGTGATCCCTCATGTTCAGCTCACGAAAGAATTTCTGACTGCGTTGGCTGCGGCGCTCGGCACCACGATCAGTCCGTATCTTTTTTTCTGGCAGGCCTCACAGGAAGTGGAGGAGGTCAGAAACAACCGAGGCGAGAAGCCATTGAGGCGGGGACCCGAGCAGGCGGATGCCCAGCTGGGGCGCATACGGGTCGACACCTACCTCGGAATGGCATTCTCGAACCTTGTCGCCTTCTTCATAATTCTGACCGCGGCGTCAACACTCCACGCGCATGGAATTAGTCAGATTTCGACTTCAGCCGACGCCGCCACTGCTTTGAAGCCTTTGGCCGGCCGATTTGCATTCGCGCTCTTTGCTTGCGGTATCGTGGGAACCGGACTCCTTGCCGTTCCCGTCTTAGCAGCTTCCGCCGCATACGGCATCGGCGAAGCCTGCCGGTGGAACGTAAGCCTCGAACGGACGCCAAAACAGGCGGCGCCGTTCTACGCAGTTATCTGCGCGGCCACAATCCTCGGGCTGTCGCTGAACTTCCTGCACATCGACCCTGTGAAAGCTCTTTTCTGGGCCGCCGTTGTAAATGGGCTGGTTTCGGCCCCGTTAATGGCGGTCATTATGATTATCGCGTCCAGCCGAAAGGTGATGGGAAAGTTCGTGATTCCGCCGTATCTCAGGTCTGTGGGATGGATCGCGACGGCTGTCATGTTTTGCGTGGGTGCCGGCGTATTTCTGACTTGGAGATAGCCCTTGGCAGTCTGAACTCTAATTGCTCCTCGAATGCGGGTCGACCTCGGCGTTCAGGACGGGATCATTCGCGCTCCTACCGGAATTCACTGGAACATGCAGTACAGTCATCGCCCGATTGTCCCCACAGCCTCATTGTTGCAGTCTTGCTTTAGTGCCGTCGCCTCTCCGCAAACGCAGGTTACATGCCCCTCCAGATTGCAATTGCGGACGACAGCGCGGCCATTCGTTCGGCCCTCCGTACGTACATTGAATCTCACACAGATTGGCAGGTCTGCGGTGAAGCGGAGGACGGTCAATCTGCCGTCTTTATTGTGCAACACCTCCAGCCCCACGTCTTAATTCTCGACCTATCGATGCCTGTCTTGAACGGTCTTGAAGCAGCGCGGCAAATAGCGGTCATCTCCCCAAAGACTCGAATCGTCCTATTCACAGCTCACACTGGTGAACGCGTTCAGAGGGAGGCGAAGAAAGTCGGCATCCGTTCTGTCATCGCTAAAGACGGGGACGCCACATTACAACGTCTTGTCATAACGGTGCGCGACACCGCGTGCAACGATGCGGCTGATGCCCAGGCGGCATGACCAAGCAAATTACACGGCAGGTCGCTCACGTCATGCGACCTGCTCACTAATCGCTGCCTTTGAAGTCGGACTCGGCAGAACGGCGGTCACAAGCGTCCCTGTAGCATTCGATTCAACGAGCAATTCTCCTTTGAGGTGGCGGAGGCGTTCACGCATTCCGCCGATTCCCACTCCGCTACCTTGGGCTTGAATCTCGGCCAGCCTGTCCGCGGATATGCCCCGGCCCTTGTCCTGAACCTCGACGACAATCCGATCGGCATCCCGAGAGACGCGGACGGACGCGGTCTTACTGCCAGAGTGGCGAAGCACGTTGGTCAGGGACTCCTGCACGACCCGAAAGATGACGAGTTCCATGTCGGAAGGAAGTCTTTCAAACTTCTCGGAAACTGTCAGGCTGACATCAAGTCCACTCCTCTCCTTCAAACCTTGCACATACCAATCGAGAGCAGATGACAAACCAGCCTCGTCTAGCAAGGGTGGGTGGAGAAGATATGATGTGGTGCGTATCTCTGTGCTCAAGTGCTGAACCAGCCGCTTAGTATCTTCGATGCCTTTGGCGAGTTCAGCAGGAGTGTTATTGGCATCTTGGGAAAACTGCCCAAGAGTCATGCTCAGAGCGGCTAACGTCTGACCAGCACTGTCGTGAAGTTCCCGGGCAATATGTCGCCTCTCTGTGTCCTGAGACTCCAGAAGTCGTGCAGAAAGGTTACGTAGTTCGAAATTCCTTCTTTCGAGCTCTTGAGTGCGAAACCTGACTTGGGTGTTGAGCGCATCCGCTAACGTTCGATATCGTTCTTCGCCCTCCCGCAGTTCTCTCTCGGTTCGTTTGCGTTGGGTGATGTCCCGAGCAATCTTCGAGGCTCCGATAATCTTTCCGCTCGCGTCACGGACGGGTGAAATCGTCAGGGCAATGTCGATTTCTGTCTTGTCCTTGCGCATCCGTACCGTATCGAAGTGTTCAAGTCGTTCGCCTCTCTTGATTTTGTCGATGATAAGAGTTTCTTCGCTCCAACGATTCTCAGGGATGATTAAAGTGATGTGCTGTCCGAGCGCTTCGTTGGCCGTATACCCAAACAGACGCTCCGCACTTTTATTCCAACTGGTAATGACCCCGTCCAGCGTCTTACTGACGATTGCGTCCTCAGATGAATCGACGATTGCCGCGAGTAAGCCAATCGCTCTATCCGCCTTCAACCGCAAGGCTGGCAGTTCATCGAGAAGCGACTGGCTAACGCTATCCTTGCATTCCGGGTCATTAAGAATGCAATCCGCGAGTGCTTCATGCGTCTTCAGTAATCTGTCGATGTCATCCTCGCACTCGATTTCTGGATGTGTTTCCGTCCAATAGTGCGCTGCCCTAACGAATGCCAAAAACAACAACAAGTACTGAAGGCGAACCGGACCAAACAGGCGCGTCAGTGCATCAAGGCAGGAGAGATAATCAGAGGTCTTCAGGAAGACATGACCCGCCAACACAAAGACAGCATCTTCCATCTGCGTATCCGGTTTCGGCATCTCGGCAAGAGGTGCTGGACTCGCTGCGCACAATGACAGACGTGATTGAAGTTCTTCTCCACGCGGGAAGGGCCGTCGGAGCAGGCGAACGACATCGGCGACGCTTTGAGTCGGCACATTCGGATCGCCGGAAGGACGACCAAGTCCGACCAGAAAACCGACATGACGGGTGATGCAGTAGCGGACGGCGCAAAAGCGTGACAGGTGGACAAAAAGCCGTTCCTTGAAAATCGAAGGCAACGGATTGTCGAGATAGGCCGCTTGCGCAAAGCCCCAAAGTTTTTCGGTAATGTCAGGCGTCTCAGGTGCAAGTCGGAAGAAGTTCGGAAGGACGCCGAATCGTCCTTCGACACGCTTCGCCAGGTCTGCTGCCTCGGAAGACCTCCGACTTGGTTGGTCGTGTGGCATCGGCACAGAATTATACGGCTAAATGGAGGAATGGCAGAGCGCCATCTCGCGCTCGTGACGGGGTTTCGACACAGTTAGGTGTTTTGTCCGGCGAGGTCAAGTTTACCGTACGTTCCGCTTCCCCGCGCTCGCCCTGCGCACACCGCTCGCAAGTACGCAACCGCGCACGAGCCCCACGCGCGGGCGGGCGGGCCCCAGAAGTCAAAAACCCAGTTCCTTGGTGGAGTATGGGGTGTAGGAATTTTCCCGGCCTGTATATCTCTCCCCCTCAACGGTTTGACTCGCCTAGAAGCTTGTCTTTAGACTCACCTCCGTTCGAGGTATCAAATATTTGCTGACAGCACTACTCCGATCTACGGCTAAGCGAAAATCTCGTTCACCTTCTCGCGCACGTGGCTACTCCGGGACGGCTTCAGGTAGCGCATGGTGGACTCAATGTCCGAGTGACCAAGCCATTGCTGTACGGTACGCAGATCGACGCCAGCCCACAGGCAGCGTGTGGCAAATGTCGCGCGAAACTTGTGCAAATAGAAGTTGTCTTTATTGAGCTTCGCACTCTCCGCACACGCTTTCAGGCAGTCCAGGAAGTCGAGCTTGGGATTGCATCCGGTTGTGGGGAAGAGCAAATTGCAGCTCTTATCGGCTTTCGCCATCCACTTCTTCAAACTCGCGGCGAGCTTCGCGGGGATCGGAATTTCGCGCTCTTTGTACGCCTTCGGGGTCCAGCCACGGTCGGGCTTGTGGGTGACGCGAACGATACAACCTGAGCAGTTCACGTCGGAGCGATAGGCGTACATCACTTCCTGCTCGCGCATTCCCGTCATAAGGAAGAACTCAAACCACAGCCGCTCGACTGCATCGCATCCTTTGAACAATTTCTTCAGTTCTTCCGGCTCATACATCTCCGGCTCTTCCTCGGTGTATCGTGGCCAATCATTCTTTCCCACGATCCCGCGAATCCCATTCGCCTTCAAGAACGTCATCACGGTTTCGAACTTGTTGTAGACCGACCGCGGGTACTGTTTCTTCTCCTCGCGCAGAAATGCAGAGAACTTCAGCAGATCATGCCGATCGATCTCATGCAGGTAGAGCTTGCGGCAGGACCCAGTGAAGTAGTTCAGCGCGGTAGTGTACGCAGCCAAGGTCTTCGGCTTTTTCGTGAGTTCTGTTTCTTCCAAGAAGCCCGCTACGGCTGCAGCAACGGATCGCTGTCCATCTCCGTTCTCGGGCAACACAGAAACTCCACTTTCGACGGCATTGAGCTCGGCCTGCTTGCGTTGGCGGCGTGCAGCAGCGTCCTGTGCGTCCTTCCCGACGGACAGTCGAACCCGCTCGCCCTTTTCTCGCCATTCCAGGTAATAGGCTCCTTCCGGGTGTTTTTCTGGTTTACCGTTTACGAGGACCTGATCGGGTTTCACGCGGCCATTTGCGGATTCGGCCACGGGGCAGTAACGCGGTCCGTTTGTGGTCTGTACGCGTTTTGTGAGATTTACCGAATACCCACCTGTTCCCATCACGAACCGCTTTTGACTCTCTTGCCGCGTGATGTACTCCAGGTTCGACAATTCATTGTGGGTGTAGTCGCCGTCGTTGTGCGTGATCTCGTGGCCAGGAGGGCACTCCCCGAGGAAGGCATCGGCGACAAGGCTGTGGACCGTGCTCTTCTTCTGGAAGCCGTCGCTGGACAGAGTGACGTAGATCCGCCCGTTCTTTAGTTTGGTGGGCTGGAGGATCTTGTTGGTTTGGGTGTTGCGGACTTGCCCTAGATCAGAGACTTGGTAGACGCCGTCATATCCGGCAATATCGAGCCATTTTTCGGCCATACCTCACTGCTCCTTGGGGCGGAGAACCTAAAAAAAGTATACCCCGCAGAATCAGTGTAGGTATCACTATATTGCAAGTCATTGATAATAAATAGTATGGCGGAGAGGGAGGGATTCGAACCCTCGGTACAGGTGTTAGCCCGTACAACGGTTTAGCAAACCGCCGCATTCGGCCACTCTGCCACCTCTCCGTGAGCGCGTGAATGCGCTTTGGTCACATGTAGTTTATCACTTCTGCTTCCAACCCAGTTCAGCTTTCAGGTCATCTCTATGATGCTCGTTCTCAGGCCGGTTCGATGTGAAATCGGGGTTTGCAGCTGCCCTTTTACGGTGGGTGCCGTATGTTCCCTATTTCCGCGATCTGGCTAAATGGAGCTACAGTAGTCACCCCTGCCGGCAGGCTGCCGGTGCCTCTCCGCTTGCTGTAACCCGTCCGACTCAAATGACACACCAGAGGTGTAACCGAATGACGCGTGTTTTCAACGGCCGCTCTGATGCAGGTGCGACAATTTTCCGATTGCCAGTCCTTATTTGCCTTGGCATCCTGATTTCGGCCGCTAGTTCCTGCGGCACCAGCAGAACAAACACCCCTCCCCCCGCGCCATCGCAGCCAGGTTATCCGTCTACCCCACCCGTCCCGATTACCTGGTCTCCCTCGTCAAGTCCACTACCAGCTCCGCCCGCTCAGGTGCCGCCGCCGTCAGGCTCCAACGATTTCCCGCTCTCCGTCTCCAGCCCCACAGATGGAGCCACTGTGACGTCGCCCGTGACCGTGGTTGCATCGGCGACCCCTCAGAATCCCCTCTTCTTTATGCGTGTCTACGTCGACCAGCTTGCCGTCTACTTCACTTTCACCAGCTCCATTAACACCCAACTCTTCATCGCGCCGGGTCAGCACAAACTCGAGGTCATAGCCGAAGACAAGCAAGGTTACATTTCTGCAACCATCCTGAACGTCACAGTGACTTCACAATCACAAACCACAATCAGCAACATTCAAAGCATGCCTGGATGGCAATCATGTTCCGCTCTCTTTCCGACTGGGTCCGGACGCGACGGACAAATCTGCGCCGCGGGCTTGGGAACTGCGCAGTCGTCACTGACCCAGAATCAGTCGACTCCCGCGATGGACGGCCAATCCGCCAAATTCAGCATGGGAGGATCGACTGCATACTCCAACATGCTCTACTTCAACGCGGTCGCGGGCGGCGATAACCTAAGCCACTTCACTTATGATCTCTACTTCTACATCGACAATCCCAACGCATCGCAAGCTCTGGAATTCGATATCAACCAGACATTTGGCGGCAATCGCTGGGTCTGGGGATCGGAGTGCAACTTCAACGGCTCGGGTAAATGGGATATCTGGAACGACCTCACTGGCTGGCAGCCCACAATCTATGACTGCAAACCTTTCCCGGCCAATACATGGATTCACCTTGTGTGGAACGTTGAGCGCGTCGGCAATCAGGTGCATTACATCAGCCTCCTGGTAGGTGATCAGACTTATAACGTGGATACCTACTATCCCAACCAGCCCAACTGGACGCTGGAAGAAATCGATGTAGCTTTTCAGATGGACGGAAATTACAAGCAGGAGCCCTACAACGTGTGGCTCGACCAGGTGCAGTTAACCGCGAACTAAACCTCTGACCCGAATAGTTGTGACCGCATTTCTGACCGCTCGCAGGTGCTGGTCTCGAATTAATGAAGCAGGCAGGCATTCGAGGGGGAAATGCGAAGTATGTTACGCCGATTCGGCGCCCAACACATCGCCTTGATCGTAGTGATCGTCACTCTGGCCGCTTTTTTGTTGGGGTTTGCTGGATGTCAGGGACTGCCCAGGAACGTGGCTAATTGTGCCGTCACTCCAACCCCGCCAGCAGATCTTACCGTTGTTCCCCCTGCGCCCGAACCGCCGTCCCCGGCTCTCTGCGGCTTCCCGCTGACCATCTCGAGTCCAACGACCGGAGCGAGCGTCAATTCACCGGTCCCGCTTCTGGCTACGGCAACGCCGCCGGATCCCATTTACACGGTTCGAGTGTACGTCGATGGCCAGGCAGTTCTATACACTCCCAATACCACCGTCAACCAGTTGATCTGGATGGCCAACGGTCAGCACACCTTGGAAGTCGTCGCAGAAGACACCGCCGGCTACATCGCGACCTCATCGATTCAGCTCAACGTAATCGGACAAGAACCAGGTGCCTTGAATATTCAGGATCAGAACAGTTGGGTTTCATGCTCGGCCACGATTTCCAACTCAACCTGTGCCGCCGGTCTCGGCACTGCCACTTCAAGTCTTACCCTGCACCAGTCCACGCCATCTTTGGATGGGTCGGCTGCCAGGTTCAGCATCGCCGGAAATCACCCTTATTCGAACGAACTCTATTGGATCCCACTCGGCGGAGGCAACAGGGTTAGCCACTTCACCTTTGACTTATGGTTCTACGTCGATCAGGGTGATGCCCCACAGTCTCTCGAATTCGACGTCAATCAGGCGTTTGGCGGTACGCGTTGGACGTGGGGTTCACAATGCGATTTCAATCAGACCCATCAGTGGAACGTATGGGACCCTCTGCACGAAGTGTGGGTCCCCATTCCGGTACCTTGCAATCACTTTCCCTCGAACACATGGATCCACCTTATCTGGTCGCTCGAGCGTGTCGGAAACCAGGTGCATTACATTACGCTGAGCGTTGCCGACCAAACTTATAACGTCAATACCTACTTCACCGCTCAGCCCAACTGGTATCAGGAGGAAATTGACATCGCCTTCCAGATGGACGGTAACTATAAGCAACAACCTTTCAGCGTCTGGTTAGATGAGGTGAATCTGCTGGCCAACTGACTCTTTGCCGTCACTGTAAATGGTCCAACACGTTCTCTACCGAAAATGTTTTTCCCTCGTAAAGGCAATCGCGGATGCCCGCTGCGCCGCCTTGATACTACTCTCGACAAAAGGAGGTTTATGCCGGAACGAGAGACCATCGAACGTGCGCGTGAGGACGCGCGTGAAGGCCAGTCGCCCAGCACCCAAGCCGGCGAATTCGTGCGCGAGGAGGTGCATCACATCCGCGAAGGCAAACATGGCGCAGCCTCTACGAAACAGGCGATTGCTATCGGACTCTCGAAGGCGCGTCGCTCAGGTGTCAAGTTGTCCCCGCCACGCAGAGGTAACACGTCCGCCGGCACCCGCCAGAAAGCCGAGAGCGATTTTCGTAAAGGGCAAAGCCACTCCCGGCGCACTCCTTCCGCCAGGCGGTCAAGGGCCACCTCGAATGCTCAAAAGAGGAAGGGACATTCTGCCGCTTCCCATGCATCTCTCTCCAAACAGGCTCGAACCGCCGCTCGCAATCGAGGATCATCTTTGCGCCGAAGTGCTGCGAGGAAAGCAAGCCGCACGCGTAAGCACGCAAGAGGGTACCAGGAAAGCAATCAATCCATACTCGCAACCCGCAAAGAGCATAGAAAGGCTCAGCCTTGAATATCAACGATTCTTGCCTTGCTTAGTGATTGGCCTTGAAAGGGCGCGGCTTCAGCCGCGCCGTCGAGGTCATTCATAGATGAAGGGCTTCCGCCCTTGAGGTCACCACGCCGGTCTGCGCTTCATTCTTCACAAATCATCTTCTTCGCGGGTATCTACAACATCGATTGTTCTGATTCAAACATTGCCTTTGACTCTCCGAACAAGATAAGTAACGATCACTCTGACTCGGGAAGTAGGCGACGCATACTTGTGTCCGCAGCACCGACCACGTCGACGGTGCTCGGCTGTTCGCCTCCGCAATCGGAAATTTGAACAAAAAACGTGGCAAGCCGCGGAGGGTGAAGTGTGCTTGCAGGGAGCTTTCTTGTTCTCAGGAGGAGTTATGAGCAGGGCCCTTTGCCTTAAGTCCATTGCCGTGTTTCTCTTCGCATCAGTGATCTCTATTTCGACAGCCCACTCGCAGGCCACCACCTCTCTGCGCGGAACTGTCACCGATCCCACCGGCGCGGTGATCCCCGATGCTACGGTGACCATCAAGAATTTCGAGAACGGCTCTTCCCGCAAGATCTCGACCGACGTCAATGGTGAATACAGTTTTCTGCAGGTCGCGCCCGGAGACTACAATCTCGTCGCCGAGAAGCCCGGCTTCGCCATCATCACCAACGCCCACATCAAACTCCTCGTTAACACTCCCGCCACGCTCGATCTTAAAATGTCGCTGAGCGCTGCTGGAGAAGTTGTCAACGTCGCCTCCGAAGCCTCTCAGGTCAACACTACCGACGCCAGCGTCGGCAATCCCTTCAGCGAAGCCCAGGTCCGCCAGTTGCCGCTGCAGACGCGCAACGTCGTGGAACTCCTCAGCCTTCAGCCTGGCGTCACCACGAGTGGCGAAGTCCTCGGATCCCGCCGCGATCAGAACAACATCACCCTCGATGGCGCCGACGTCAACAACAACCAGAACTCCGGTCTCGTGCCCCAAGCAACTGCCACCGGCTTCGGTGGATATCAAGGTTCCAACGCGAACGGCGTCAATAACAACTCCGGATTCAACGCCGTTCTCCCCATTCCGCTCGACTCCGTCCAGGAATTCCGCGTCACCGTCGCCGGCGAAGGCCCCAACCTCGGCCGCTCCTCCGGAGGCCAAGTCTCTCTCCTCACCAAGAGCGGGACCAATCAACTTCACGGCTCTCTCTACGAATACAACCGCAACACCTTCTTCGCCGCCAACTCCTGGTTCAACAACAACGCCGGAGTTCCGCGCACGCCTCTCGTTCGCAATCAATTCGGAGCCTCCGTGAGCGGAAAAATAATCCCCAATCGCATCTTCTATTTCTTCAACTACGAACAGCGCCAGGACGCCAGCGCTGTCCCAGTGGTCCGAGCCGTCCCCTCTGACACTCTCCGTGCAGGAACCTTCCTGTTTTCTTCAGGTGGCCAGACTCAAACGCTGACCTCCCAGGACATCACGAATGTGGACCCGCTCCATTCGGGGCCGAACTCAAGCATCCTGACCGTGCTCCAGCAGTATCCGCGCGGCAACAGTCCTGCTTACGGTGAAGACGGTGGACTCAATTTCAGTGGCTACCGCTTCAACGCGCCCGTCCATCGCAGCGATCACGCTCTCGTCGGAAAGATCGACCTTCACATCGACGGCGCTGGGAAGCACACCGTAAGCCTCCGCAGTACCTTCGCCCGCAACACCGACGATCAGATTCCCGCTCAATTCCCTGGGCAGTTGCCTGCTTCCACTCTGCGCGACAACAGCAAGGGATTCGCCGCGCAATATACCGGAGTCCTCAGTTCGAGTCTCATCAATGTCGTGAACTTCGGATACACGCGCTTCGGGCAGTCCTTTAGCGGACAATCGGGTCCGCTGCTGTTTCAGACCAGCGTCGATCCGCTCTTGAATCCTTATGCCCGTCCATCTTCTCAGGTCCTACCGACCATCAATCTCAGCGATGGCATTACGTGGGTCAAAGGAAAACACACTCTTACCGCCGGCGGCGGATTCAGCATCATTCACGACAACACGAGTTCCTACGCCACCTCCTTCGCACGCTACGGATACGGCTCCACCGAATTGATCGGCCTCGGTGCCGACATTAACAGCGCCATAACCCAGTACACCGGACGACCTCTCGATGACCCAACCTCCGCCGCCAACGGCATGGGCGTCGTCCTCGGCCTGGTCAATGACAACTTCCACACCGACCTCTTCGATCGCCAAGGCAACTACCTGGCCGCCGGAACTCCGCAGGTGCGCTCTTTCATCGAGCACGATTACTCGTTCTACCTGGGCGACACCTTCCGCGTCACTCACTCCCTCACTTTGAACTACGGCCTGCGATACGAAAACTTCCGGCCGCCGTATGAATCTCACGGGCTGCAAGTCACCTCCACCGTTCCGCTCACCAAATATTTCGCCGAGCGCAACGCACTGCAGGCGCAAGGCATCCCTCAGAACCAGATGCCCAATGCCACGCTGCAGTGGGCGCTCAACGGTCCCGTCAATGGCAAACCCACATGGTGGGGTCCTTCGAATCTCAACTTCGCCCCGCGCATCGGAATCGCTTACGCCCCATCGAAGACCAATGGCCTCCTCGCCAAGATCTTCGGAGAACAAGGTGCACTTCGCGTCGGCGCAGCGATGGTCTACGATCGTTTCGGCAGCGACCTCATCACCCAATACGACCAGTACGGATCGATTGGCATGGCCACGTCGGGCAATTTCCCGACTTCTTATAGCTTCTCCACCAGCCCGCGCTACAACGGAGCTGCTCCGGTTCTGACTCCGCCTGCCGCCGAAACTTTTCCCGTGACGCCTCCCAACATCGCCGCCATCGCTGGCGAGTTCATGGGCGTCGCACCCAACCTGAAGCCTCCCTATTCTTATGTGTTCAACGCCAGTTTCGCCCGTGAGCTTCCGGGCAAGATCACCTTCGAGATCGGGTATGCAGGACGCCTCTCTCGCCGCCTCCTCCTTGAGGGCGACGTCTACACTCCTCTCGAGTACTTCAAAGATCCCGGCTCCGGCATCACCTGGGAGCAGAACGCCATGACCGTCCGCAAACTGCACGATGCCGGTCTAACAACAGACGCGGTCAAGAACAACCCAAGTCTCGTGCCCACTCTGCCCTTCGTCGAAAACATGTGGCCTGGCCTCGCCAATCTTGATTTTCCCGGCAGCGCTTCTTCGAACTACTTCAATTGCGTCTACGCCGACTACGGCGGCAGCTATCTTGACTGCCTCCACGCTCTCGACCGCAACACGGCCAGCACCTGGTCGAACACGGCCAACCCCGTTGGCTGCGATCAGATCTCCGCCCACGGCTGTTACACCTTCTTCCCGCTGCAAGGCAGTTCGATGCCCACCTGGATGAATGCCGGCACTGCGGCGTATCACTCACTTACCTTCTCGGTGCGCCGCGGCCTGTCCAGCGGGGCCATCTTCGACTTCAATTACACCTGGTCCCATGCCATTGACGATGGTTCAGCCGCCGAATCCGGCGCCGGACAGCAAGGCGCCGCCATTCAGAACATCTTCAACACCCGCGAATTTCGCGGCTCCTCCGACTTTGACATGCGCCACAACGTCACCGCCAACGTTCTCTATCCCCTGCCCATCGGCCGCGGTCGCACCCTCCTCTCCGGCGCTCACGGATGGCTCGAAGAAATCGTCGGTGGATGGCAGATCAGCAGCCTCGTCCGTTATCACTCCGGCGTGCCCACCACCGTTGGAGGCGAACTCGCCTACAACGCCAACTACTGGCTGAGTTCGCTCGCCATCGCAACCGCCCCGGTTTCCTCCGGTGTCCATACCGACGAGCGGCATAACCCCAGCATGTTCACGAGTACCTCGGTCTCCAACAACTTCGTCGACGAACTCCCCGGACACACCGGAGAGCGCGCCGTCCTTCGCCTTCCCGGAATGTTCCTCAGTGACATGGCAGTCGTAAAGCTCTTCCCACTCCCCTGGGAAGGACAGCGCATCACCTTCCGCGCCGAAGCCTTCAACGTGTTTAACAACGTGAATTACTCGAACCCAAGCCTGAGCCTCCAGGCCCCCGGCACCTTCGGAGAATTCCAGGCCGTAGGCGACCCCCGCGTAATGCAGCTCGCCCTACGCTACGAGTTCTAAATGCTCAAGCCGCGTAGCGGCGAAATGTGAAAGCCCGGCACGGCAGTGCCGGGAAAAGTGAGTACAGAGGAACAAGTCCGCAAAGCGGACGGCACAATCCTCGGCGGTCGCTATTGTTAGGTGCTCGAAATGAGTTCGAAATAATCTCGAATCGCTAGGCCCCCTGTCATCCTGAGCCGCGCTCTTTGCGGCGAAGGACCTATGCAATTCTGCCTGGAAGGGCACCCCACCGCCTACGCCGTCGCAAACACCGGTACTTCCGGCGCCCGCGCACTCCCCGATGCATGTTCCAGATGATGCACCAGCATTGGGATCTGATGTTCATGACATGGCTCCGGCACCGACAGGTCCATCGCCACCTGCGCCCCCGCATCTGAACTCTCTTTCGCCAGCACAATCACCCGGCTGCCCAGGTAGAGCGCTTCCTGCGTGTTATGCGTAACGAACAGCACGGTGACGCCCGTATCGCGCCACAGCTGCCGGATCAGCCGCTGCATATCTTTCCGCGTCCCAGGATCAAGCGCGCTGAAGGCTTCGTCCATCAACAGAATGCGCGGATGCGTCGCCAGCGCCTGCGCAAGTGCCACGCGCTGCTGCATACCTCCGGAAAGCTGGTACGGATACTTCCGCGCGTCGCGTTCATGTAATCCAATCCGGTGTATATAACGCATTGCCTCGTTCCGGATCTCGCGGCGCCGCCGCACGAACCACGGCGTGAACCGGGTGAACATGTTGAACTCGCTCACTTCCGGCCCGAACGCGATGTTGTCCAGAACAGTCTTGTCGGGAAACAGCGAATATTTCTGCGGCACATAGCCGCGTGTTCGATCCGGCTGCTTATGCTCCACGCCGTCGATCAGAATGCGGCCGCCCGCCGGAGACTCAGCGCCAAGAATCATCTTCAGCAGCGTCGACTTCCCGCATCCCGTCTGGCCCAGTACACAGACAAATTCTCCTTCTTCAATTCTTATATCGATATCCGTCAACACAGGTCGCGATGGCGTTCCGTAAGCGACCGACAGATTTTGGATTTCAATCAGCGCCATCGGAATCAAGCCTCCTGAAACCAGGGATGAAGTTTGCGGTTCACCAGCCGCATCGCGAGATCAACCAGGAACAGCAGCAATGCCACCCAAAGCACATACGGAATGATCACGTCCATCCCCATGTGCCGCCGCAGCAGCGCGATCCGGTAAGCCAGTCCGTCGGTCGATGCAATCATCTCTCCCGCGAACAGGAAGAGCATCACCGCTTTCAAATTCAGTCGAATACTATTGAGCACCCGCGGCATGATCTGCCGCAACACCACCCGGTAAGCCACGTCGAAGTCACCCGCCCCGAGAGTGAAGGCTTTCACTACCTGCTCGCTGGGCACTCCTTTTGTCAGGTTGAACGTATCCAGGATGATCGTCGGCGTCACGCCAATCACGATCAGCATGATTTTCGACAGCTCGTCGATCCCGAACACAATGAACAGAATCGGCAGCAGCGATAAAGCGACGATCTTGTCAAAGAACAGGATGAACCGCAGGAAGAAAACTCCGACGTAAGGGAACAGCCCCATGTGCAACCCAAGCAGCACCGCCGGGATCAGCAGCAGGATGCTGTAGATGAATCGTCGCGAAGTCGCGAGTGTGTCCTTCCAAAGCATGCTCGCGAAGAACCGCTGCCGCAACGAAGCGTTTTCGGGCAGTGTGGAATCGTCGTCTTCCGCAGGTTTCGTCGAAGCATCGCTCATGCCGTGAAACATCTGCGTCACAGTCGGCATAATGCGGTCTTCAGGATTGTCCTGGTGCCGCTTCTGTGAGGTGTAGAAGTAGAGCCCGAGGCCGACCGCGAACAGCATCCACGAGAACACAATCGTCGTGACCCGGTTCGGCTTCGCTTGCACGAGTTGGAAACTGATCGACATGAAAGGGTGCCCACTCAAAGGGTGCCCCACTTCTGGCCGGTTTTGCGAGAAGTGGGGATTTTTTCTCCTACAACTTGCTCTCTGCGGCCATCTGCATGTACGCCGTATCGAAACTCAGCCGGACCCGGTCTTGCTTACCTTGCACACTTCCATCCGGATACCGAATCGCAACATCGTCCACCGAACCAATGTTCTTGCCGAGCAATCCGTGGTCAAAGCAGAACTGCCGCACCAGCGCCATCTTCTGTTTCAGATCGCCCGACTTCCCGAACGAAGTGGCCGCTTGCGGCTGGAAAAACATCTTGGTCGTGCTGAGCTGCTCCTTATACGATGCGAGCGTATCGCTCGATCCTTCCGCAATTGCACCGAGAACTTTGTCAGCCGCCGGCGCCTGCGCAGACATCAGGGCCATCATCTCGTACCACGCGCCCGCAAGAGCCATCGCAAACTTTTTTCCAGATCCGTCCGGGCGGTCCAGCACGTCGTTACGCACCACAGTCAGATCAAGAATCTCCCCCGGAATCTGCGACGAGTTGAACAGCGAACTGATCCCTTTTTGTTGCGCAATCTGCGAGACCATCGGCTTCCACGTCACGACAGCAGCAACGCTGGAATCGCTGATGAAAGCCGACTGAATGTCGGAGTCCGACGTATTGATCATCCGCACCTTGCTGATCTGGTCGCGCAAGGAATTCAGTGTGAGCGCGCGGTCAAATAAATATTCCGAAACGGTCTTCTCGACCAGCAGCATCTTCTTCCCGGCAAGATCCTTCATCTGCAGGCCATTGCGCACGAGAAGAGCGTCGTTCCCGTTGGAATAGTCGCCAATCAGAATGACCGTGGTCGGCACGCCCGATGCCGCCGGCATGTCGAGCGCTTCCATGTTGGTCATGGTGCAGGCATCGATGTTCCGCCCCACGAACGCGTCGAGCGATGGAGCATAGTCAAACCGCTGCACTTTGATCGTGATGCCGTATTTGTCAGCCCACTTCTTCAGCAGGCCCGATTTCTGCATGTAGTGATACGGCGTCCATCCCGCATAGATCGACCAGCCCACAGTAAAACTGGGCTTCTGCGCAAAAGCAGGAATTGACAGAAAGATGCAAAGCAGAAAAATACCGCGTCGCATGGTTCTTATGAATCCATCCATGGTGCTTGGATTCTAGCGTTCCCCTGGAACGCGAATCGAAGGCAAATTTTGCATCGCTTCGATTCAAGATTTGGCAACATGCGGAATTTTCAATCGCCAAGATTGAAGATTTCGATGGACGCCAGGTACGCCCGCCACCCGCCGAAGTGCGTGATCTCCTTCGCGCCTGACAGGACGTCGGGCTCACACAAAAAGCATTTCACCGCATCGCCGTTGTCGAGCGTGATTGTGCCAATCCCAAGCGGTGGCGGAATCGCCGCCACGAAACCGCCGAAGCAGTCTTCCGGCATCGCCCACACTTCCACCTCGATTCCCGGTCCGCGGAAGTTCCGGTCGCGAATCAACCCAGGCTTCGGCGGCACACTTCCCGCTAGCGCATAGAGACGATAGTCCGTCGCTGTGCGGCAGATCTTCTGCAAGCGCGCTCCTCGCTCGGTCAACTGCGAATTCAGCGGCTCTCCGCTGAGGTGCGCCCCGACCACCGCGACTTCCACACACCCCGGACACTTTTCAACCAGCGGGGCGATCCCAGCGAGATAACGATGGGCAAGCGCGAGCAGGGCTTCGTCGCAGAACGCAGGACCTATGAAGGAAATCCCAAAGGGCAGTCCATTCGAACGAAAGCCTGCCGGCACCGCGACCGCCGCCAGATCCATCAGGTTGACGAAGTTCGTGTAGTAACCAAGATTGGTATTGAGCTTCACCGGATCGGCAGCAATTTGCTCGTGCGTATAGATCGTTCCAGTCGTAGGGAGAACGAGAACATCCATTTCACCCCACTGTTTCTCAGCTGCCATGCGCAGCTCACGCAGCCGATATTCGCCCTCATACGCATCCACCGCTGACTGCTTGGCAGCCCCGCCAATGATGCCCCGAACCACCGGATCCATTTCCCCGGCGTGATCGGCGAAGAAGTGTTTGATGGCCGCAAGCCGTTCGGCCACCCAGGCTCCCCCGTACAACAACTCTGCACATCGGCGGAAGGGAGTGAAATCGACCTTGATCCTCTCGCCTCCCATCTTTTGCAGCGTTTCGACGGCGTCCCAGTAGAGCTGCTCGGCTTCATCATCTCCGAAGAATTCCAATTGTTCACGCGAGGGCACACCGAATCGAAAATCAGAATAGAGCCAGGGCGCAGCGCCTTCTCCAGAGCGAGGTACGCGCGAAAACGGATCTCCCGGGTCCAACCCCCGAGCTACACGCCAGATTTCATGCGCCTCCGCGCAATTCCCCGCAAAGATCGACACGCAATCGAGACTGCGGCACGCAGGAACCACTCCGCGCGCGCTCAGCAATCCGCGAGTAGGCTTCAATCCGATCAAACCGTTGAAAGCCGCAGGCACACGACCCGATCCCGCGGTATCAGTGCCGAGAGAGAAATCAACCAGTTTCTTCGCAACCGCCACCGCAGAGCCCGAACTCGATCCGCCCGAAATGTAACGCGAATCGAAGACGCTTGAGCAAGCGCCGTAGGGCGTGCGCGTTCCGACCAGCCCGGTCGCGAACTGATCCATGTTTGTCTTTCCGATCAGCAGCGCGCCGGCTTCCTGCAACCGCCGGACAACGCTAGCGGTCTCCTCAGCTTGATAACTGTATGCTGGGCAACCTGCGGTAGTAGTCATCCCTGCGACGTCGAAGTTATCCTTCACCGCAAACGTCTTCCCCGCCAGCGGCCACTCCGGATGAGTCTCGATTTCGCGCGCCCGCTCCAGAGCAATCTCTCTAAGGACAAGGGAAATCCAAACAGGATTGAGAGGTTCGGCGTGCAGGCGATCGTAGAGCGCCACGATCGCCGTTGAGAACTCGCCCGCCTGCCTCACGCTGTCCCCTCAGCCAGCAGCAGTAACGTCTGCCCCGCCCAAACCAGAGCGCCCGCAGCACAGGCCAGGCTGTGAACGATGCCTGCCCTGGGCGCGGTCACTGCAATTTCGGTTTTCATCGCTTCGAGAATCATGAGTTTTTGTCCCGCCTCTACGCGCTGTCCCGCCTCCACCGCGACATTCCACACGCTCGCCGAGATCGGCGAGCGCACCGGCGAACATCCCTCCGGAACATCCGCCTCAGGTGAGGGGGCGGTCGCTTCCGGCGGTTCGATATACTCCGCCTGCCCGGCCGCCGCCCACCGCTCGCGTTCCGCCTCGAATGCCGCCTGCTGATGCGTTTTGAACGCCTCAGCTTCCGTTTTGATCGATTTCAAAAACGCGTGATATTCGCGTAACCGGAACTCCCGCGGCTTGATCCGCAATGGATACCGCCCTCGCGGAAACCCTTCGCGAATCTCCAGCAACTCCTGCGCACTCACCGGATAAAATCTCAACTCGTCAAAGAACCGCAGCAGCCATGGCGTGCCCGCTGGAAACTCCGTAGTCGAATGAGACGTGTTCCACATCTGCACCGTGCGTCCGACGAATTGATATCCCCCCGGCCCTTCCATGCCGTACACACACAGATACGCTCCTCCGATCCCGACGGAATTCTCCGCCGTCCACGTACGCGCGGGATTGTACTTGGTCGTCACCAACCGGTGGCGCGGATCGACAGGCGTCGCCACGGGAGCGCCGAGATACACGTCACCCAGACCCAGTACTAGATAGCTTGCACCGAAAACAATTCGGTACACGTCATCAATCGAGTTGAGCCCGTTGATGCGGCGGATGAACTCGATGTTACTCGGGCACCAGGGCGCATCCGGCCGCACGCTCTGCATGTATTTCCGGATGGCGAGCTGCGTTGCGGGATCATCCCACGACAACGGCAGATGCACTACGCGCGATTCGACAGTGATGTTGTCGAGGTCAGGGATACGGCGCTCGCAGGCATCCAGCGCCTCGAGCAGTTCCTCTCGCCGCAGGCGCGCGTCGTAGTGTATGTGCAGAGAGCGGATGCCCGGAGTAATGTCGATGATCCCGAGAAGATTCGCCGCCCTCAGGCGCTCTTCTAACGCGTGTACTCGAAATCGCAAATTCAGATCAAGCACGTTCGGACCGTACTCAATCAGGAGGTAACGATCCCCGTCAGCGCGGCATACAACCGCCGGCGCGCCATCCATGGCAGGCTTATTGCTAATCACTGCATCTTCTTTAACACTCTCTGGAAGATTGGGGAGAGGGCCCGAGAGCGTTTCTACGCATCGCTCAACTTGCACTCGCAATTCTTCTGACTGCTCCGCCGAAAGGCGCCGGAAGCGTACCAGGTCGCCCGCTTTGAGCTGCCCCATCTTCCAGATTTCGGCCTCGACGATGGTCGCCGGACAAACGAACCCGCCGAGACTCGGGCCGTCCGGGCCAAGAATCACCGGCATGTCACCAGTGAAATCGACGGTCCCGATCGCATACGCATTGTCGTGAATATTGGAAGGATGAAGCCCCGCCTCTCCTCCGTCTTCCCGCGCCCAGCGCGGCTTTGGACCGATCAGCCGCACGCCCGTGCGATCGGAGTTGTAGTGCACTTTCCACGCCGTTGAGAAAAACACCTCAATGTCGTCCGGAGTGAAGAAGTCCGGCGAGCCGTGTGGCCCGTACAAAACTCCCATTTCCCACTCGCGGCCATAATTTGGCGTTGCATTTTCCGAGAGCGTGCGCAGCTCCCGTGGCACTGAGCCTGCACCGCTGAGGTGCAGAACATCTCCGGCATGCAGCACGCGCCCTTGCCCGCCGAATTTTCCCAGGATAAAGGTCGCCCGACTGCCGAGATACAAGGGTGTGTCGATTCCACCCGCAACCGCAAGATAGGCTCGAGCGCCATAATCCTCAGCGCTCTCCAGTTCGAGCACTGAATCCGGTTTCACGAGAACTGCCTGCCATCGCGGCACCGGATCCCCATTCAACCGCGCACCGAAATCCGCACCGGTCAAAGCGATGGTCGCTTCGCACGCAAAACGGAGCGTCGGACCCGTAAGAGTCATTTCCAGTCCGGCAGCGTCAGCGCGATTTCCCACCAGCCGATTGGCCAACCGGAAAGCCAGCGTGTCCATCGGCCCTGAAGGCGGCACGCCCACATGCCAATATCCCAACCGCCCCGGATAGTCCTGGATTGTTGTTTGGGTCCCTGGTTCCACAACATCGATCGCGTGCCTCTGATATCGGAAGCTCTTCAGAAAAGAAGTGGTGAGCCCGCCGGCGGCAAAGTCTTCGCTTTCGCAAATTTGTCGTAGATACGAAAGGTTGGTCTCGATCCCGAAAATCTCAGCTTCTCCGAGCGCTGTACGAAGCTTCTCGATCGCTTCGCCCCGATCTGCTCCACGCACGATCACCTTCGCTAACATCGGATCGTAAAACGGCGAGACCTCAGTTCCGGTGTCCACCCACGTCTCAACGCGCGCGCACTCCGGCCAGCGAACATGCATCAGGCGGCCCGCACTCGGCTGAAAATTCCGAGCGGGATCCTCCGCGTAAACACGCACCTGGATGGAAGATCCCTTAGGCTGGATCTCGAGACTTTCAAGCGCAGGCATGTCGCCGGCCGCGAGTCTCACCATCCACTCAACAAGGTCGACGCCAGTCACTTCCTCCGTAACTCCGTGCTCCACCTGAAGCCGCGTGTTCACTTCAAGAAAATAAAAGTCGCCGCACGAGTTGTCGTAGATGAATTCCACCGTGCCCGCAGACTGATACCGCACCGCCTTCCCCAGCCGTATTGCCGTCTCCAGCAATCTCGCGCGAATGTCGTCCGGCAGCCCAGGCGCGGGAGTCTCTTCGATCACCTTCTGATTGCGCCGCTGAATGGAGCAGTCACGTTCGCCCAATGCAATCACCGATCCCCGCCCATCGCCGAGGAGTTGCACCTCGATGTGCCGCGCGGCAGTAACGAAACGCTCAAGATACAAGTTGCTGCTTCCAAAGCTAGCCTGACTTTGCCGCGAGACCGCCTCATAAGCGTCTCGCAATTCTTCCGCAGATGCGCACAACCGCATTCCGATCCCGCCCCCACCCGCCGTGCTCTTCAGCATCGTCGGATATCCCACGCCTTCGGCCGCCTTGAGAGCCGCATCGACGTCCTTCAGCACGCCGGTGCCCGGCAACATCGGCACGCCGTTCTCCGCCGCAATTTCCCGCGCCGTATGCTTGAGTCCGAAATCCCGCATCTGCCGCGGAGTTGGCCCAATAAACACAATCCCATGCTCAGCGCAGGCTTCCGCAAATTTCGCATTCTCGCTAAGGAAGCCATACCCAGGATGAATCGCCTCAGCTCTGGTCTCCCTGGCTGCTTTCAGAATTGCCGGAATGGAAAGATAGCTTTGCGCCGCAGGAGGCGGACCGATGCACACCGTTTCGTCCGCCTGCTCCACGTGAAGAGAATGACGATCCGCTTCGGAATAAACCGCAACCGAACCGACGCCCATTTTTCGGAGAGTCCGAATCACCCGGCACGCAATGGCGCCTCGATTCGCGATGAGAACTCTGCGGAACATTATGGCTCCGCGGCCCAGATCATCACTTCCACCGGTGTGGGATTGTACGCATTGCACGGATTGTTCAACTGCGGGCAATTGCTGATCAGCGCCAGCACGTCGGTTTCAGCTCGCATCTCGACGTACTTGCCCGGGTCCGAAATGCCATCTTCAAATGTCAGCTTGCCTTCCGGCGTGACCGGCACGTTCATAAAGAAATTAATGTTGCTGGTGATATCCCGCTTCGACATGCCGTGATCCCACTCAGTCACGGCTTTCAGAAAGCTGCTGCGGCACGCATGCATGTGGCGCTTCTCGATCGCATAGCGAACCATGTTGCTTTCGTTCGCGCATGCCCCGCCCAGCGTGTCATGACGCCCGCAGGTATCGGCAACGATCGTCAGCAAGACAGTCCCCGCCGTCGACATCAGCTTCATCCCGGTAGTCAGATAGATATTGCGTTGATGTTGAATCGTGTCCTGCGCGCTGTAGCGGTCGGAGTAATCGTGCGCGTTATAGAAGAGCGTGTCGACCGCCTGATTGCCATGCAGATCGACGATACGGAAATATTGTCCCTGCTTGATCTCGTAGATCCACGGGTCACCCGCGTTGATCACATGCCGGTAGATCGCCGCTTCCGGACGCAGTTTGCTCTCAACTAGATTCTTGCCGGTCGCAATCGTGGCGCTCATCGACGCCTCCTCACATGAAATATCGCTCGGTCAGGGTGAAGCCTCGCCCGTTTTCAGGCCGCGAAACCCGGCACAGATCGTCCATCGCCGGAGTCGCTACCTGGCGAATCGAAACCTGTACCGGCTTCGGCTGATACTTCGGATTCGGGTCGAGCGGATGCTGGCAAGTATTGAGAATGACCAGCACATTCATCTCGGCGCGGAGATCAATAGAGTCCCCAGCCTTCGAATTTCCCGGCGCGAAGCTCATCGTTCCATCGTCCGACACATCCACACGGCTGAAGAGATTCACGTTTGCCACCAGGTCGCGAGGCCCGAGTCCCCACTTGCCAAGTTCCACCAGGAAACTGTCCCGCCCATTCTTGTGATAGTCGTTAAGATCTTTTTGATAGCTGGACGGTCCATACTTCGCTTCGACTAACTTCCGGTTCGAGGTCCCACCAATCGGATCGTGCCACCCCACCGTGTCCGACATGACCGAGAGCAGAATGCGCCCCATATCCGAATACAAGACGAACCCCGAGGTCAGCCGCGCGATGTGCTGCGCCTTTAGCGTGTCGGGCATGTTGTAGCGCTCCGTCGGGCATTCGAAGTTGTAGAAGATTCCGCCAACGTTGGCGCCGCCTTCGAGGTCAGTCACGCGTAGCGCCGTACCGCGCTTCAATACATGCGACCACGAAGCTCCCGGCTGAATAGTCTCTTCCCAAAGAACAGTCTGGTTCATCGGACACCTACCCCTGAATGGTTTGAAATGGAGTACAGAAAAGGACAGAGCTATCGCTCAGCAGGCGGACCGCAGCAGACGAACATGCGGGTCAGGCGAAGATAGACGTCGAGCGTAATGTTTGCTCGCGGCCGTCGCCCTGATGAATCACACATGCGGCGTAGTCTTTCACACCGCTATCAGCAATTCCAATCACTAATTCAACTGGGAGCTATCTCTTTCTTCGATGATCGCTCCCAGGTCGAGTGTAGATCGGGTGCCCCACTTCTGGCCGGTTTTGCCAGAAGTGGGATTTCTTTCGACCTCAGTGTAGCGTTATCTCCTTGCGCAGTGGTAGATCTTGCGACGAGCCTCCTACCATCATGGAGTAGGACCCAGGAACCACCTTCGAGCAATGCGTTCTTTCGTCATAAATGCTAAGCCGTTCGCGGCTAACGGAGATGGAAACTTGTTGGATCCGCCCGGAGCGAGATCCACCGTTTCTCTCCGCGTTCTCTGCGGTCCGTCAGCGAATTCTGCGGTCAAGCCTTTGCAGTTCTCGCGAAACGCCAAACCGCAGACAACCCCGAGTCAAAAATCCACCGCCGAAGAGAACTGTACATACGCTAAGAAAATAGACTTCGCGGGTGCCCACCCTTATAGCGCGAGCTGGCCAAGCTATTTCCTAAGTCGAAGCCTAGCGGTTGAGTCGACTTTCCCACGCCTGTGGCATTTCGATAAACGACCGATCGAGTGCAGAAATCGAACAGCAACCAAGCAGCCGCAAAGTCCGCTCCACATCGCCCTTCAGAATCTCCAGCGCCCGCCGGACACCCGGCTTTCCGGCAGCCGCAAGCCCGTATGCGTAACCGCGCCCGATAAGAACAGCCCGCGCCCCAAGGCAAATCGCTTTTACAATGTCGCTGCCCCGCCGGATGCCGCCATCCATCAGCACTTCGATCTGCCCCTTCGCCGCCGCGACCACCTCAGGAAGCGCCCGCAGCGTCGATGACACCGAATCCAGCTGGCGCCCGCCGTGGTTCGACACAACCACCGCCGCCGCGCCTTCGTCGATCGCCCGCCGCGCATCGTCGCCGATCAGAATTCCCTTCACGATGATCGGTCCCGACCAGTGCTCTCGAATCCACTTCAGGTCGGCCCAGGTAACCGTGGATTCTGACAATGCCGCTCCAACGTCCAGCAGTTCCATCGGACCTTTACCCGGGATCACGATGTTCTGCAGCTTGGGAACGCCGCCATCCCGCAAAAACGAAATCACCCAACCTGGATGCGCCAGAATGTCTGGCAAAAAGGGAATCTTCGCGAACGGAGAACCGTCCAGCAGCTCTTTCATCCCATTGCGCGGATCGCGTTCCCGCATTCCTGCAACCGGAGTATCGACTGTCATCACCAGCGCCGAGAACCCCGCCTTGCGCGCCCGCTCCAGCGCCGCCTCGGCAGCTCCGCGTCCACCCAACAGATACAGCTGATACCATGCCGGACCGTTGGTCGCTGCCTTCACATCTTCGAGCCTGTGCCCGGAGATGGTCGACAATATATATCCCGTGCCAAACTCCCCGGCGACACCGGCCGCCGCAACTTCACCTTCAGGATGCATCAGCCGGCTGTACCCAACCGGCGCCAGCATAAACGGAAGCGACAACTCATGCCCCACCACGTTCGTCGACAGCTTGCACTCAGAAACCGACACCGCTCCCCGCGGACGGAAGGTTACGTCACGAAACGCTCGACAATTTTCGTTGAGGGTTAGTTCAGATTCGGCGCCGCCATCCAGATAATCGAAAACTGACTTGGGAACTCGCCGTTGCGCCATCTGGCGAAGGTCTTCGATGTTCACTATCTTCGACGAGCTTAGAGATCGCGCTTGAGCCGTCATCTCGTATCGCGTGGGCACCGTGCTGAGCAGCAGGGTAAGCTACTCCCGCGCAATTGTCGAACTGCCGTTCACGAAATTTCGCAACGCCAAACAGTCCGCGCCACGCCAAACAAACCAGCGCGCATATCTCTTATCTGACAGCGATCTGTCTCACAGGCCCAGGACTCTCATCCGCAATCGCGAGAAGCCCGTCGACATCTTTAATCACGACCCCGCGGTTTTCCGGATAGATCAATCCCATCTCCGTCCACTTGCACAGCAGGCGGCTCACTGTGAACAGCGTCGTTCCTGTCATCTGCCCCAGTTCTTCGCAGGTAAACGTGATGGGTGCATTCGGGCCCTCGCAGCCCTCCTGCTCCGCCAGCCACACCAGGGTTCGAGCCAACCGAGATGGCACACGCAGCGTGGCCATCTCGCAAAAGCACTCCTGCAATATGTGCAACTTGTCACTCATGATCTGCAGCGCATCCGTTGCAGTGCCGGATAGCGCGCGCATAGCCAGCTCAGCACCTGGCACGCTTCCAGCGCCCGAATTGTGGATGAATGGCTCTCTCCTGGCAACATCCCCAGGCCGCCAATCACTTCGCCACTCCCCTGTACCCGTAGAATTGCCTCATCGCCGGTGTGGCTGACTTGGCTGACTTTCACCCGTCCCCACATCACCATCAATACCGCTCGGCCCTCATCCCCCTCATGCACGATAAGCTGACGGCCCGCGTATTGCCGCCGCGCCCCGCTCGAGACAATTTCCTGGCATTCAGCCTTTGAGAGATCCTTGAAAATGGCAGCCGATTGCCACGGGCTCTCCGTCGCGACCGTATCTATTTCCGACCCAGCCCCTGAAACGGCTGCGTCAATGGCCGGGGTCGATTCCAGCAGACGATCATTCAGATCTTTTGAAGTGATTCGACGGTAGCCTGGGCGAAAATCGGCTTCCGTGACAATCTTGAGGGCGTTGCCCATCTGAACACCTCCTGGCCTGCACCCCTTTTCGAATCGGGGATCGCACGTGCGCTGAGTTGTACTGCAAAGGCGCAATGATCTCTACCGGTGGCGGACCAGCAGCCACTCCTTGGGTGCATCACTTAAAAAAGCAGGGGGAGAACAATCAGAAAATGCGTTTTCCGAGCAAAACGCGGGATACCCGAATACGGTGGAACGAGTCGCAGGCGCTTGTGAATTCGTCTGCTCCCTAACTGAAAATACCTGTTCTTTGTTCCTGACTCTGTGTTCCCCGTCACAAGCAGGCGTGAGCACGCTCACGAGGTGTGCGCGAGTCCGCTGTCACGCCCTCAGATTCCGCGATCCCAACCGTTTCTCTCCGGGTCCTCTGCGGTCTGTCTCAGCGCACTCTGCGGTTAAGCTCTAACAGTTCTCGCGAAAACGCTGGACCGCAGAGAACTCTGCCTACGTTCAAAAAACTTCGCGCGTGCCCCACCCCTTGTCGCGTTTTGTGCGACAGGATGGGGATTTTGATTTTTGCGGACTCGCGATTGTGGCTCTCGTCGACGAAGATATCGACTGTGCGACGCGAATACCAGCTTCTAGAAATTCACCGGCAGCTTCACCACTCTTTTCTGGATCGCCCACATTACCAGCTCTGCCTTATTGTGAATTCCCAGCTTGCGCATCAAATTGAATTTGTGCGCGTCCACCGTCTTGATGCTCAATCCCAGAATACCGGCTACCGACCGCACCGTACGGCCCTCCGCCAGCAACTTCAACACCTCGTGCTCTCGGGCCGTCAACGTCCGCTTTCCCGATGCCAGCGCTTCGATCGGCAACTCGCTCACAGCATCAGTGGCAACGAAAGGCGCACCTGTCGCGCCCCTCACCATCGTCACCAACTCGTCTGCAGAAGTCCGCCGCACCGCACATTTAGCGCTGCCCGAAGCAGTCGGCCACGCCTCATCCTGATTAGGACTCGGCAAAAAAACAATCCTGCTGGTTGGGGATTCCTCGAGAATCATCTGTTCCGCTCGCGCCGGAGCGCATCCGAACAGCGCGACGTCTGCGACCACTGCCTCGGGCCGGTGCTCCAGAATCTGTCGCAACGCCTCAGCGCCATTTTCCGCCTCGGCCACGATATCCAGATCTGGTTCGTCTTCCAGCAACCGCCGCAATCCCTGCCGCACCAAGACAAGCTCATGCGCCAGAACGCAACGAATCGTCTTATAGTCTCGGATCTGTGCGTGGGGGCACACAGTTCCTCCTACCTGGTCGGCAAAACTTGGAGTAGCGCAGTCCATTTTGATGACCGCGCCGAATACCGACGTCAATCCGACTATTGTACCGCTCTCGCAGCGTTCTCTGCCGATTTTCTCTGTCTGTCGTAGGGTTTTCTTAGCGTCCTCTGCGGCCTTTCCCCGCGTTCTCCGCGGTTAAGAACCGGTTTCCTTGCAAACCCGTGAAAACCGCGATCCCCCCGGACTTCCGCTCTAATCCTGTACAATCAAAAATTTAAATGTTGCGCTACTTCACCGCCGGAGAATCCCACGGAGAGGCCCTAATCGCCTTCCTCTCCGGCGTCCCCGCCGGCCTGAAAATCGATCAGCCATTCCTCGACCGTGAACTCTGGCGTCGCCAGCAAGGATACGGCCGCGGCGGCCGCATGAAGATCGAGACCGACACCGCCCACATCCTCTCCGGTGTCCGTCACGGCATCACCATCGGATCGCCAATCTCTCTGCAGATCGCCAACCGCGACTGGAAAAACTGGCAGGAATCCCTCCCCGTCGCCGACGGCGATCCCGCCAAACACAAGCGTGTCGCCTCCCCTCGTCCCGGACACGCCGACCTCGCCGGCGCCCTCAAATACAATTTCCCCGAAGCCCGCTACATTCTCGAACGCGCCTCCGCCCGCGAATCCGCCGCCCGCGTCGCCATCGGCGCCATCGCTAAACTCTTCTTGCGCGATCTGGGTATCGAAGTCCTAAGCCATGTCGTCACAACCGGCAACGTCACCGTCACCGATCAAGTCGCCTGGGAAAAAATCCACGCCCTTCAGGATCAGCAGGAGATTCTCTTAAACTGCGCCGATCCCGAAATCGAGCAGCGCATGAAAGAAGAGATCGACAAAGTTCTCCGCACTGGAGATTCTCTGGGCGGCATCTTCGAAGTCGTAGCCCATGGCGCGCCACCCGGCCTCGGCACCTACGCCCAGTGGGATGAGCGCCTCGACGCCCAACTCGCCGCCGCCGTCATGTCCCTGCAGGCAGTCAAGGCCGTCGAAATTGGCTCCGGCGTCGCCGCTGCATTCAGTCCCGGCTCCCAGGTGCACGACGAAATCGGTTACACCGCCAAAGACAGCTTCACCGCTTTCTCGAGAACTCACAACAACGCCGGAGGCATCGAAGGCGGCATCTCCAATGGGGAAGAAATTCGCGTGCGTGGTTATCTGAAGCCCATCTCAACTCTCCGTCGCCCGTTGCAGTCCGTAGACTTCACCAGCCGTGAGCCAGTCAAAGCCGCCTACGAACGTTCCGACGTCTGTGTAGTCCCCGCCGCCGGCGTCGCTGCCGAAGCTATGGTCGCGCTCACCCTGGCTCGCTGCGCCCTGGAAAAATTCGGCGGCGACTCGATGACCGAAACCCTCCGCAACTTCCAGGGCTACTGCCAGCAACTCAAAACCTTCTGATGATCTACCCCATCGTAAAATTCGGTAATCCGGTCCTGGAAAAGCCTGCCGAGAAAGTCACCGTCTTCGACAAGGATCTCGAAAAACTCATCGAAGACATGTTCGAATCGATGTACGAAGCCCACGGTGTCGGCCTGGCCGCCCCGCAAATCGGCGTCGGACGCCGCATCGCCGTCATCGACGTTACCTTCAAAGAAGATCCCGACGCGAAGTTAGTTCTCATCAATCCTGAAATCATCCACACCGAAGGGAAGCACACCCAGAGCGAAGGATGCCTGAGCATCCCCGACTTCCGCGAAAACGTCACGCGCCCAAACAAAGTCACCGTCCGCGCCCAGGATGTTCACGGCAAGGTCTACGAGAAAACCGGCGAAGAACTGCTAGCCCGCGCCTTCCTCCACGAGACCGATCACTTGAACGGCAAGCTCTACATCAGCCACATAAGCGCTCTGAAACGCGACCTCATGAAACGCAAAATCCGCAAACTCCAAAGAGCCGGAGAATGGTAGAAATCGGGTGATTGGGTGATTTAGTAATTGAGAAATTGAGTAATTGGCAAATTGAGCGATTAGATTAATTGAGTTCTTACGTGAGGAGCCGATTGCTGCCAGTCATCTTTGTTGTCATTCCGAGACGGCGTTAAGCCGTTGAGGAATCTGCTGGTCGTTTGCGGTGCCACGCCACCAGCCACAAGCAGATTCTTCCTTGCGAAGCACTGCTTGCCGCTGCGTGCTCGCATGAGGAACCCGAACTGTAACCGTTCCGTGGAAGAGCGGCCCTTCAAGGGCCGCGTAACTTGGCTGGAAGAAATCGGGCTTTAGCCCCCGTGGTCGTTTTAGGTTTTCAATTACCCAATGCCTCGCTCTCTCATCTTCTGTGGCACCCCGCGTTTCGCCGTCCCCTCGCTTGAGAAGCTTGCCGCAGGACACTGCATCCATCTCGTCGTCACCCAACCCGATCGCCCCAAAGGCCGCGGCCTCGAACTCGTCCCATCACCCATCAAACAATCCGCCCAGAAACTAAACCTCGCCATCGCCCAACCCGACCGCATCAAAACCAACGACGAATTCCGCTCCAAACTCTCCGCTATCAAGCCCGACGCCATCATCGTAGTCGGCTACGGCCGCATCATCCCCCAATGGATGCTCGACCTCCCGCCGCTGGGAAACATCAATCTCCACGCCTCGCTCCTCCCGAAATACCGCGGAGCCGCTCCCATCCAATGGGCCATCGCCAACGGCGAAACTGTTACAGGCAACACGACGATGCGCATCGACTCCGGCCTCGACACCGGGGACATTCTGCTGCAACAGCAACTCCCCATAAACCCCGACGACACCGCCGAGACCCTGGCCCCGCGGCTAGCCGATATGGGCGCCGATCTCTTGGTCGAAACGCTCCGCAGGCTAGAAGCCGGCTCAATCCATCCCCGCCAGCAAGCCGACTCGCAAGCGACTCTCGCCCCAATCCTGAAGAAAGAAGATGGCCTCATCGACTTCTCCCGTACCGCTGAAGAGATCCTGAACCGCCTCCGCGCCTTCCAACCTTGGCCCGGCACCTACACCAGATTCCGCGGCAAAAATCTGCAAATCTTAAGGGCGCAGCTAGCGAACGAACTCGTCCCGCCAACTGAACTCAAAGTGATCGGCGATAGCCTAATCGCAGGCTGCGCGAAAAACACATCGTTGGAAATTCTGGAACTCCAGCTCGAAGGAAAGCAGCGCTCGCCAGCCCAAGCCTTCGTCAACGGCTACCACCCGAAGCCAGGAGAGAGGCTAGGCAGCTAATCCGCTCACGTAGCGACAGCCGCCTCGGCTGTCCCGCGAAGGCGAAGCCAAGCGCAAGTGTAGGGACGGACGCCTTCGTCCGTCCCGCGGGCAAAGCCCGCGTTAAACGGCCGAAAGCAAATCGACTCTCGAGAGAAGACCCGAAGATCCCACCGCCCTGAAAGAGCGGCCCTTCAAGGCCGCGTTAGCCGTGGCAAAGATGCGGCTTTATAGCCCCGGTGGCGATCGCGGACGTCACACAAGCCCGTCGCCCTCCCCATCCCCGGCATTTCCGTTTTCCGTACAATCGAAGAGCATGCCCGCATCCCCCGCCCGCACCGTCGCCTTCGACATCCTCTTCAGGGTCGAACGCGAATCCTCCTACGCCTCCGAACTTCTCCACTCCAACACGTACGAGGCTCTATCCAGCCCCGACCACGCTCTGGCCACCGAACTAGTCATGGGAGTTCTCCGCTGGCGTTCTCTTCTCGATGACAAGATTTCAAGCGCCTCTTCGCAGCCCCTAAAAAAACTCGATGCGGAAGTCCTGATCGCCCTGCGCCTCGCTCTCTATCAATTCCGCTATCTCGACCGCATCCCGCATCGCGCCGCCCTTCACGAAAGCGTCGAACTGGTGAAACGCGCCCGCAAAGCTTCCGCCGCCCCGTTCGTCAACGCCGTCCTCCGCAAACTCTCCAAAGATCCTCTGTCTTCCTCCGTGCCCTCCGTGGTGAGCGATTTTTCGCCGCAAGCCATTGCCGATGCCTGCGCCCATCCCGTCTGGCTGGTAGAACGATGGACACAAGCATACGGACTCGATGCCACCGAACAAATCTGCCGACACAACCAAACGATCCCCCCCATCACTCTCCGCCTACGCGCCCCCAATGCAGCAGAAGAACTGCACGCAGAAGGAATCTCCCTCGTACCGGGGAATCTCCTCTCCGCAGCCCGCCGCGTCAACTCCGGCGACGTCACGAAGACCCAATCCTTTCGCCGCGCCCACGCAGTCATTCAAGACGAAGCCTCACAACTGATCGCCGCCCTGGTTGGTCCGGGCCACGAGCAAGTCTTGGATTGCTGCGCTGCCCCGGGTGGCAAGACGCTTGCCATCGCCGACCTGAATCCCGAAGCCACCATCACCGCCGTCGAGATCCACCCCCATCGCGCCCGTCAAATGCAAAAGCGATTTCCCGCAGACACGAAGATTCAAACGGTCATCGCCGATGCCCGTACTCTCCCCATCGCGCAGCCTTTTGATCTCGTCCTGGCCGACGTCCCTTGCTCCGGCACCGGCACTCTGGCCCGCAATCCCGAAATCAAATGGCGTCTCAAGCCGAATGACCTCGCAGAACTCCACGACCGCCAACTAGCGATCCTCCTCTCCGCGTGCGCCCACCTCGCCCCCGGCGGCCGCATGATCTATTCGACCTGTTCCTTGGAGAAAGAGGAAAACGAAGATGTAGTCGAGCAAGCAATGAAAGAAGAACCAAGCCTGCATTTGCTGGATTGCCGCACCGAACTCGATCGCCTGCGATCGACGGGAGTCGTGACCTGGCCCAATCCGGTATCGCTTGTGCAGGGCCGGTATCTCCGCACGATCCCAGGAATCCACCCCTGCGACGGCTTCTTCGCCGCCACCCTGGAACGAACCGGAGAGACACGAAAAAGTCTGATGGATGCACGGTAGCGGGTGCTAACACAGTGGAAGGTAGCGCCGGCGTCCCCGCCGGCTGTGGGGGGCGGCGTCTCGCCGCCCCACCCGTCAGCCGACCTGATTCCTATTCCCGGCGTGGAGACCTTGCAGTGAAACTAAGGGTCGAGGCGGCTCATCCGACCAACCGTAGTGCCAGCCGCGAAGCGGCGGAATGTGAAAGCCCGGCACGAAGTGCCGGGAAACAAGATAGGAGGAAATCGAGTCCGCTTCAGCGGACGACACGTTGATTTCGTGAAACTGCGCTAGAAAGGCCGAGCCACCAGCACGTACACAAGCACCACAATGCAGAAAGTCAACACCAGCAGCGACAATTTCTCAACCCTGAGGCTATCTTTTCCGTTGGTAGATTCTTGCGCCATACACCCACAGTCTCTACCACGAACTCAGCATTGAAAATGGCTCTGCCGTGCCTGGCACGCCAGTAACCTCTCCAAAGTCACTAAGGGTGCCCCACCCTTGTTCGCGGTCTGGCGACAGGGTTGGGGATTTTGACTCTTCGTGCCGTTCCTTCGTGTACCTTCGTGTCCTTAGTGGTTCAAGGTTTTACTAGACCGCACCCCACAATATCCCTAAAATCACGGGCCTCACCGCAATTCCTGCCCCAATTACTGTCCTCAAGTCCCACTAATGACTATCTAGATTCCCCTCTCGAAATCCGTATCGCGATGCCATTTCGAAACGCCGGACTCGTAATCGTCTTCTCCCCGCCCGGATGGTTGAACGAGCTCGTATCCCTCTTCTCCCCCGACACCACATCGACCCACCAAACTGCATATTTTCCCGCCGGCAAACTCAAACTCAATTCCGTCGGCCCATTCCCATCCAAATACATCGCATACTCACCGCGCCGCGAAGAAAGCGCACGCGTCACCACTCCCCCTGCATGCTTCACCAGATCGAAATCGGGCCTGAGATCCACCAGCGGCAGCCCGTTCAAAAACTCGCTCAAGATTTTCAGCCGCCGCCGCAGCTCCGGACTCCCCCCACCCGGTCCATTCGCCTCCACATCCGTCCCATCCTCATGCCCGACTGTAAACGAATAGTCCAACCCGTCGAACACGCTCCCTCCCGCCAGCATAAAATTCCAGGCCTGCCGCCTATACGCATCATCGCTCTGCCCCAGGAATCCAGTCTCGTCATACGACAGAGCCTTCCCCAACCCGTAATTCAGCGTCGCCGCCTCCGGATACGCATAATGAAAATTCACCACGCTCACTCCCGGCAGCACACCGCGCATCGCATACCGGAAATTGCAGCAGTCCTGCGCGATCATGTGCTTATTCGGCAGCCCTGCCTCTTCGCTCGTAATCCACTCCACCACCCGCGCCTGCCACGCCATAGTCGCCTCATTCGGCAAATCCACCGAATTCGGATACTGATCCCTCCCCGTAAACAGATAAGGATTCACTACGTCCGCCAACACCGGACGATCCGACCACGGCTCATTCGCAATCTCAAATATCACATTCGGATACGCACTGGCCTCCCGCACCACTTTCCGCACATACTTTTCCTGATACCTCAGAATGTTCCCGTTCTCCAGCGTATTCACCTTCTTCCAGTCGATCGCCTCCGTCCCGTTCACATTATTCTCCCGCTTGAACGGAGACAGATTCCACTGCATCTCCCCATACTGCGAGGAGAACAACCCAATCTCCACCACAATCCCAAGCCGTGCCGCCTCTCCTAGAAAATCATGCAGCCGCGAAAAGTACTCAGGATTCCACTTCGAAAGATCCAGCTTGTTCCCCCCGCACGCATATCCGGCAACATCGCTCCGCGCCCACGGAGCCACAAACTTCCCTGCCTGGGGCGCCAGATTATTCCGACGAATCCCAAACGATTTCCCCGGCTCCTCAACATACGACCCGCCAAACACGCGCGTGTAATTCATCCCCGCAGCATCCAAAGCCGCAAGATACTTGTGATAATCAAACTTCCCGTTGATCACAGCCCCGTAATGCTCCGCGCTAGTTACCAAGGCAACAGCTTTCCCGCGATACAAAAAGTAATGTGGATTCTCCGGATGCAACCGGATCGGCACCTCACTCTGCTGCGCGCAAGTCGGAATGATGGTGAAGAGAAAAAAGAACGCGAACAATTTCGCCGGATTGCAGATCACCGTAACCCTCCGTGCCCAGCCCCACCGTCAGCACAGTCCTTGTCATCCTGAGGCCCACGCTTTTTTGCGGGCCGAAGGACCTCTGTACTTCCTTGCCGAACCCGGTGCCCATCCTTACTTCCGCGCTCTTTGGGCTGACAGTGCCTGCCCGCGAAGTCGAAGGGGCGGGATTTTGACTTCCTCTGTGCTTCCTCCGTGTCCTCCGTGGTGAAGCCTTTGATTTCCGGAAGGCAGGCCACCCTCAGATAGACGAGAAGTGGGCCGCGTAAAGTGAGTTCGTCTCTACTGCGAGTACTCCGTCACCTTCCCATCCACCACCGCCGCCACATACTTCTGAGTCCCCAGATCCCGCACCTGCACCACCCGTCGCCCATCCCGCGCCAGCTTTCCCCACCGGCTAGGCTTCTCCGGATTCTGCTCAATCGTCTGATACTCCTTCCCACCCATCACAAACCGCACCGTCCGCAGCCGCTGCCCCCCCAGTCCGCGAAACTTACACCTTCCGCCCCTCGCCGTAATCTCCTGCTCTCTCATCATCTGCTCCGCCACAGACGCCAATATCGCGTGATCCAGCATATCTCTACCTCAAAAGCCATCGTCCGAACCACAGTAGTTAACATCAAACAAAGAGTGCTGGTCTAGCCCACGAGCCTCGATTCTCGACCCCGCCTTGTTTACTCACACTAGAAAAAGCGTGAGATTCTGCTCTTCAATTCCCACTTGTTACAAACTTGATTCCCGATCGCTCGAAGAGAATTTTTGTGAGGAAGCCCACGGAGCGACAGCCGCTTCGGCTGTCCCGCGCTGGCGAAGCCAAGCGCAAATGTAGGGACGGACGCCTTCGTCCGTCCCGCGGGCAAAGCCCGCGTGCGACGGCTGATAGCGAGTCAAACCCCCGTACCGCGATTCGATGCCCTGCCACATTGCAAAAGCGAGACGACCTATTGGGAGAGGCTTCAGCCCCGCTTTCCACCCACCGAAAAAGCCCGGCGCAAAGCCGGGCTTCCGTCTAAAGCGAGAACATGTCCACTCACCTACCGGTGCGGATCAAACTCCAGCCGCTCCGTTTGCCGCGTCTTCGTCTTCCCCGGAGCGTACTTCCATTGCTTCACCGCCGCGATCGCCGCCTGCCCCAGAATCGGATTTCCCCCAAGCAACTGAGCACCCTCCACGGTCCCGTTCGCCGCGACATCCACCTGCAGCCGCACCACTCCGCCGATATACAGCCGCTCCAGCGTTGGCGGATACCTCGGCTCCACCCGCGTAATCACTTTCCGATCACCCGCGCCGTCTTCACTTTGCGAAAACAGTGGCACACTCACAACACAGGCGAAGAGGCACACCAGCAAGCCCGTTCGCGCCACCCTCCGAGCACTCCCATCCGTGAACAACTTTCCGAGAAGGCTCATTTGGATACCCCTAGGTTGAGGCTATACACCTCTTGTGTGCTGCGGTCCCTAACGAACATCCACGAACCATCCGGCGCCTGGCCAACCCAGTACCCCCATGGCCCCAAATACCGATCAATGTGGCGCAGAGCGTAAACGCGTTCTGCATGATTCTCGCCCAACTTCACCCGCCGGATCGTCTCCTCGTCCGTCACCATGTCGTCGAAGTATAGATACTCGCTGTCACTCGACCACTGCGGATAACTCACCGACCCTGCCGCATCCGTAAACCACGTCGACCACTTCTGCGTCTGAAAGTCGAACCGCATCACCTTCGTGAAATCCAGCGACAGTGCCACAAGGTAGCGCCCGTCCGGTGACCACCGCGGACTGAACAATCCGTCCGAACCGGCAACCTTCGTGATCTTGTGTGTCTTCAGGTCGAGCATGTTGATGCTCATGTCCGGCGTTCCAAACACATACCCGTAAATCATCCGCTTTCCGTCCGCCGACCAGTTCGCATCGATCTGCCCGTGCTTCTCCGCGTACACCGGAGTCGCCTTGCCTCCTTGCGGTCCGATAACCATGATCTGCGAAGGTTGTCCCGTCCGGCTGCTCACATAGGCGATCTGCTTGCCATTCGGAGCCCAACGCGGCAGTGCCGCCCGCTCTGGCGCGAACGTCAACTGCAGCCTCTCGCTGCCATCCACCTGGCTCCTCCACATCGTCCCGTCCGGAATCAACACATAGCTCACCCACTTCCCATCCGGAGAAAAATCCATGTCGGTCGCCGAAATTCCGGAAAGAACCTTCTCATAGTTCTCGTGCGCGGCATCGTACTTCACCAGTTCCGCCGTCGGCTTTACACCCAGCGCCCATATCTTGTCGTTCTCCGCTGGCCACGGGTTCCCAAACGACATCGGACCATCCGTCAGCTGCTGCGGCTCGACACCGCTTTCCGCCAAAACCCACAACGTCGTGATCGGTGGCCAGCTCTGCGTCGCCTGGAAGATGTACGACTTCCCGTCCTTGCTCCAAACTCCACAGCACACCGCGTGCGCCTTGTCCCATCCCGCCAGCATTTCGTGGGGACTCGATCCATCCCTCCCCACTTCCCACAGCACCGAAGTGTTGGTCTCCACATCGCTCACGCTGAATCGAATCTTCTGTCCGTCCGGCGAGAACCGCGGACTAAACGGACGCCCCTTCACCGCTGCCAATTTCTTCGCGCTGGTCCCTTTCGCCGAAGTGATCCAGATCTCGTTCCCTTTCACCGAGACCAGATCTTTCGCATTCGGCGACCATGCCGCATCGTCAGCTGCCAATCCCCCCAGCCGCGTCGAGGCCACTTTGTTTAACGGAATCGTCCACAGCTCACGGTTCCGTGCCCCGGCGTGCGCCGGTGACGCTAACAGGCTCGTGTGATCCGGTGATACATCCATCGCCCGCACATCGGCAAACGGAGTCGCAATCGTTGACTGCTCCCCCGTGCCCGGAACGATCTTGGAGATGACCTGATGCCCGTCCTTCTCCTCCGCCACATAAAGCGCAGACCCGTCGGACAGCACCGCCGTTTTGGCTAAACCGTCATGTGTGATTTGATTTGCAGTTGCAAAGCTCGGCGGATTGGCTGGCGCCCCGCCATCATGCAACCAGAAGCCCGCGCAGATCAACACCAGGCAAGCAAGCGAAATACACCAGACACCTCGCGAAACCCTCATTCGGAACGCCCCTCTCTGAGACCCGCACTTTCGTCCCAGTTCCGACAGCTTCGCTGATATTAATAAAGATTCCCCCCGCCACCGGCCCCTCAGGTAACCACCCCCAAACGAAAGTAATGCGCAACACCTCGTGTTGGGACGGACGCATTCGTCCGTCCAGCGTAGGCGAAGCCAAGCGCCCCCTCCACACTCACCCATCATGGACCATCATGAACCATGTGGCGACGGGCGCCTCGCCCGTCCCGCCGAAGCGAAGCAAGGCGGAACCGCCCCAACCGCCGAACTCTTATCATTCCGCCAACCCCACCATCCTTGTCATTCCCACGAGGCGCGAAGCGCCCAGGAGGAATCTGCTCCCTCGCCCTCGAAAGCCTCTCGCTTTCTTCAGGGGAGTCAAACAGCGTAAACAACTCCACCGTCTACAATCCTTCCTCTGAAATCGTCCTGAAAACCACTCCTTAACTCCCGGGCCTACTGTAAACCCCCTACATCGTTAGGGGAATTTTCCCGATGCCCGCTTTATTCCTATGAATGTCAGAATGTCAAGTTGTCTTGAGTATTCCTGAGGGAAAGTTGCGATCGAGAGAAATGTCCCAGGCCAGAATTCTTCTAGTCGATGACGATGCCCGCGTCCGCCGCGTCATCTCCACCATGCTCTCCCGCCACTCAGGCTGGGAAATCTGCGGTGAGGCCGGCGACGGCCAGCAATCGGTCGAACTCGCCCGCGCTACGAACCCCGACGTCGTCCTCATGGACGTCAGCATGCCCGGCATGAACGGCCTCGACGCCACTCGCATCCTCCGCCGCGAGAGGCCACGAGTCGACGTCATCCTCGTAAGCCAGAACGATCCCAAAATCATCTCCCACCAGGCCGCAGAGGTCGGCGCACGCGCCTTCTGCAGCAAGTCCGATCTCGCCCGCAACTTGGTTCCCATCATCGAGCGTACCCTCGAAGATCGTCACAGCAAACGCACCGACACGGCCTTTCAAGTCTTCGAGCGCGGCCCCAACGCTCAAGCCAGCAACCTGCTCGCCGCCATCGTAGACTCTTCCGACGACATCATTATCAGCAAGAACCTCGACGGCATCATCACCAGTTGGAACAACACTGCCCGGCGCGTCTTCGGCTATTCCTCTAAGGAAGCCATCGGCGCCCACATCACCCTCATCATCCCCAAAGACCGCCTTCCCGAAGAAGACACCATCATCTCTCGCGTCAGGCGCGGCGAACGCATCGAGCATTTCGACACCGTCCGCCAGCGCAAAGATGGCACCCTCATCGATATTTCCCTCACCATCTCCCCCGTTCGCGACTCCTCCGGACGCATTGTTGGCGCCTCCAAAGTCGCCCGCGAGATCACCGACCGCAAACGCGCCGAACGCAGCACCGCCCTGCTCGCCGCCATCGTCGACTCCTCCGACGACGCCATTGTCAGCAAGACCCTCGACGGCATCATCACCAGTTGGAATAAGAGCGCCGAGCGGATATTCGGCTACCTCCCTGAAGAAGCCGTAGGCAAGCACATCACTTTGATCATTCCACGCGATCGCTGGAACGAAGAGTCCAGCATCATCGCGCGCATTTGTCGCGGTGACCGCGTCGACCACTTCCAGACCCTGCGCCGCCGCAAAGATGGCTCTCTCGTCGATGTCTCCCTCACCATCTCCCCAGTCAAAGACTCCGCCGGAAACATCATCGGAGCCTCCAAGGTCGCTCGCGATATCACCGCGCAGGTTCGCGCCGCCGAAGCTCTCCGCTCCAGAGAAGAAGAATTCCGCCGCCTCTCTCAATCCCTCGACCACCAGGTCCGTTCCCGTACTCGCGAGCTGCAGGAACTCTCCTGGCAACTCATGCGCCTTCGCGACGAAGAGCGCCGTCACGTTGCCCGTGAACTTCACGACTGCGCCGGTCAGTCCTTGGCCGTTTTGGCCATTGAAGTCGACCAGTTGCTCCAGAGGGCTTCGACCTCCCCGGAACTCGCTGCCGACATCGAACAAATCCGCGAGACTGTCCGCCAGCTCCACAGTGATATCCGCACGACCTCCTACCTCCTTCATCCGCCGCTGTTGGACGAAAGTGGATTGCAGGCTGCCATCAGCTGGTACGCCGGAGGCATCACCGAAAGAACCGCTCTACACATTGATGTCGAAATCTCAGACGATCTCGGGCGGCTTCCCCGCGATCTGGAACTCGTGTTCTTCCGTTTCATCCAGGAAGCCCTCACCAACATCCATCGCCACGCCAGCGCAACGAAAGCCTCGATCATCATGTCGCGCTCGCAAGCTCACGTTACGGCCGAGGTCCGCGATAACGGATCCGGCATGTCCGCCGAACGCCTCCGCCAAGTCAGCTCTGGAGGATCCGGCCTCGGCATCCGCGGCATGCGCGAACGCATCCGCCAATTTCAAGGCTCCATGGAAATCCAATCCGATTCCAACGGCACAAAAGTCTCCGTCGAAATCCCCAGCCCCCTCGATCAAGACCCGTCCCAACCCCAAAATCTCCAGGCCGCACTTTAAAGACCATGTGGTGATGGGCGCCTCGCCCGTCCCGCCAAAGCGAAGCGAGGCGGAACCCACCCAACCGCCGCATGCTTACCATTCCGCCCAACCACTGAATCCTCGTCGATCAACCTAACCCCCAACCCCATGTCATTCCGACGAAGCGCGCAGCGCCAAGGAGGAATCTGCTGTCTCTCGCCTAAGGGAAGAAGCCTCGCGGGGTGTCACACTTGGACCAATCTACATCCCCGCTCAAGGAACCACAGCAGTAGCCCACCCGAAGCTCCCACCCAGAAGCCAAAATCACACCAGCCTTCCCTCGTCGTACCCACCAAATCTGCCTGACAATCACTCCCCACTCCACCTATTAACGACCCTGATCCCCTAAAAACAAAGGCGGCCACCAGGCGGCCGCTTAGACAACTGAGAACTGACAACTGCCTACTACTTCTTCCCCCTCAACATCTCCACCACCCTCTCATAATCATCCACCGTCGAATACTCAATCACGATTTTTCCCTTACCCTTGCGATCCCGAATCCGCACCCGCACTCCCAGCAACCGCTCTAGATCCACCTGCGCCGACCGCACATTCGGATCCACCCACCGTGCCCCGCCGCTGGTTTTCTCTTTCTTCACTCCCGGCATGTCGGGCAGAGGATCGAGCAGCCCATCCATCCGCAGAACCAGCATCTCGATCTGTTCGATGTTCATCCCCTTCTTCACCGCATACAGTGCCGCTTCCGCGATCCGGTCATTGTCTCCCAGTTTCAAAAGCTCTTTTGCCTGTGAGAAATTGATACGCTTCTCCGCCAGCATCTCCATGACTTCCCGCGGCAGCTTCAGCAGACGCATATAGTTCGCCACCGAAACGCGGGACAAACCCACCCGCTCGGAAATCTGCTGCTGCGTCAGATTGAACTGGCTGCTGAGGACGCGGAACGCCTGCGCCTGCTCCAGCGGGCTCAGATCTTCGCGCTGCAGGTTTTCGATGATCGTCATCTCAGCCGCCTGCTGCTCCGAAATTCGCCGCACCAGGGCCGGAATGTGCGTCTTCCCGGCCTTCTTCGAGGCGTGCAGTCGACGCTCACCCATCACCAGGATGTACCGCCCCTGCTCCGTCGCAGGACGCACTACGATCGGCTGCACCACCCCGTTCGCTTTGATCGAATCCGCCAGCTCCTCGAGCGCATCGTCATCGTCCACATACCGCGTCTGAAACGGATTCTTGTCGACGTCGGCGATGGCCACGTTTACGACCAGATTCGAAGGCACTCGTGTATCCGCCACAGCCTGGATCTCGATCACTTCACCCTTCGGCGCATCCCCGAACGGATCGTAGTCAACGGATCCGGTAGCAATCGCCGACTCTGCAAGAGCAGTAGCACCATGAACAGCCGGTGGCAGCGTAGCTGGGTGTGCACCCGGTGAAGGAGTAGTGTGCGCAGCCGCTAAGCCGGAGGAATTTGTAGCCACGCTGGAGGCGTTTGCAGGGACGCCCGCTAGGCTGGAAGGGTTTGTGGGGACAGCCCCCATCGGCTGTCCGGCCGAGCGAAGCTCGGCTGCCTGCGTCGCTCGAGCCCCCGAATTCGGTTCCACTGCGTTCGCCACCGTGGCAGAGCGGCCCTTCAGGGCCGTGTCAAAACCCCCAGATCCCGGGGCTTCAGCCCCCGTGGTAGCTCTCGAAACTGGGACAGCGCTCGCCGTATCCTGCGCACTGTTTGTCTGCGCGGGTCTCACCACCCGCGGCCCCGGCAATAACGACTCCAATCCTCTCCCCAGCGCCCGCCGCTTCTCGACCTTCTCTTTATCCTTTTCCGGATGCCCCGCCAGATTCCCCGCCGTAGCCGTCGTCACGATATCCGTCCCCTCTTTCTTGTCATCCTGAGGCCTGCCTTCTTTCGCAGGCCGAAGGACCTTCGCATTTCTGTTTTTGTACATCGATATCCATCGATCTAGCATATAGACGGTCGTCAATATACTAGGCGCTCTTGTCCATCTCCGCGGGCGCAATCTCCTCCACGCCCGCGTCCCCTCTGTGTTCTTCCGTGCCTTCTGAGGTGATCGGCTTTTCTGACGCCTGAGGTCCCACGCCCGGAGCCTGCCCTGACGCAGCCAGATTCTCTGCCGGCTGAGGCGTTACAGCCGCCGGCTGTCTCTCAATAATCTCCTTCGCCAGCTTGATGTAGCTCTCCGCGCCCTTCGATCGCGGATCGTAGACCAGCGCCGCCTTGCCATGGCTGGGCGCCTCGGCCAGCCTGATGTTGCGCGGCACAGTCGTGTGGCACAACTTATCGCCAAAATAGTTCTTCAACTCAGTCATCACCTGCTGCGCCAGGTTCGCGCGCTTATCAAACATCGTCAGCACCACGCCCTCGATCTCCAGCGCAGGATTCAGTGCGGCACGTATCCGCTCAATCGTATCCAGCAACTCGCTGATACCTTCCAGCGCAAAGTACTCGCCCTGCATAGGAATCAGCACAGCATCAGCAGCAACCAGCGCGTTCAGCGTGAGCAGGTCGAGCGCTGGAGGACAGTCCAGCACGATGAACTGAAAGCGATCGCGCAGTGGCGCGATCGCGTCGCGCATCCTGAACTCGCGCCGGTCAGCGTCAACCAGTTCAAGGTTTGCGCCAATCAGGTTCTTGTGCGATGGAATCAGCCAGAGCTGCTCGAGCTCTGTGGGGAGCACTGCCTCTTGACCAGTAGCCGCCCCCATCAGGAGGTGATAGGAGCTGACGCGCTCAGGATCTTTCGCGAACCCTAAGCCGCTGGTGGCATTCGACTGCGGATCGCAATCGACGAGCAGTGTGTTTACTTCAGCAGCCGCAAAGGAAGCGGCCAGGTTGATGGCAGTCGTAGTCTTACCGACGCCACCCTTCTGGTTGGCAACAGCGATTACACGTCCCATGGAATTGTTAGGAGAAGCAGAGCCACCCGCAGCATACTTCTCTTCAGAGATCAATTCAATTGATAAGTGTTGTGCAAACAGGGGAATTGATGTGCAAAACCAGTACAAATGTTCCTCTAGGAACATTTCATCGATTCGAAACCAGCAAAGTGTTGCCGCAGGACACTCGTGCGCGGCTAGGGACAGGGCACAGAGGACGACCGGGATCACACGACATGCGACCCCGCGTCGCGGTGGAAGATTTCGGTCTGCGTGTTCCTACAGGAACACTTCTTCGGATTGGCAGTTGCGACCGGCCCTCCCGAGAGAGCCAGTCACGAATAAGAACTCACTGATAGAAATGTTCCTGCAAGAACATTTGTGCCCTCGCTACCTTTCTTGCCGTAAAGTGTAAAAGCAGAGAAGTGTTCCTGCAGGAACACTGTGGAAAACTAAGGACTGACATGTTGTAATTTTAAAACGATAACTAGCTTAGCCCACTTGAGAGGCAATTAATGGGTATTCGCGGTCGGTTATGGCTCGATCTAAGCCTGAGCCTTACAGTTTATCCCACTTATTGTCTTGTTGGTTTGCCGCGGGGAGCTTTCTACAGGCCCTCAGCGCTTATATCCGACTGTAAGCACACGGGACTGGGATGTAGGAATCGTTATGGGATTGGACCAGTTTAGGGTTGGAAGAGCTGATTGCGCTTGCGGCAACTGGGTCTTGCCTATCAGGAGAGCCAGACGGCCACTTGGAGCGACGAGGTTGGCTGCCACTGGCAGGATCGACTCGAAGCGCTCTACCGCGCGGAGGGTCACCACGGCGAACGACGCGCCCGCCAGGGATTCGGCGCGGGTGGACTGTATATTGACGTCCGTCAATGTAAGGAACCGGGTAACTTCTTTGAGAAATGTAGCTCTTTTTTGGTTTGATTCGATCAGCGTTAACGAGATTTCAGGGACCCAGAGTTTGATGGGGATGCCGGGGAATCCGGCGCCGGAGCCTATGTCGGCTACTTTACAACCTTTCACCATAGAGGGCACAGAGGAACGCCGAGGAAAAAGGTGGCGTGCGGCGAAGAGGCTTTCGCCGAAGTGGCGGGTGACGATCTGTTCTTCGTCGCGGATGGCGGTCAGGTTGATGCGGGCGTTCCAGCGGAGAAGTATATCGATGTACGTCGATATATTCCGCAGTTGGGCGGGGCAGAGGACAGCAGATTCCACGGCGCTTCGCGCCTCGGAATGACAAGGTTCGAATGAGAGCGTTGACGGCGCAAGAAATGGTTGCAGCAGCTCGGCGATGCGATCGGGTTCCATGGATCTCAGATTTTAGATTGTAGAATGCCGCGCTTGAACGAGACATTTCGCCCGAGCAGAAGTTTCTACGTCTGACAGGCATTCTGCGATTGGGGCGGGTTCCGCCTCGGTTTGCTTCGTCGGGACGGATCCCTTCGGCGGCGCTCAGGGCAAGCTGCGTCCGTCACGGCATCGGCTGTGGGATGCCGATTAAAGTCAAAGACCCCACCCCGAATGGCTTCGTGTGAAGACGGGGAGAGCAGATTCCTCCTTGGCGCTTCGCGCTTCGTCGGAATGACAAGGCGTTCGACAGTTGGGCAGGTTCCGCCTCGCTTGGGCGGGACAGCCGAGGCGGCTGTGTCTACGTGGTTCGTAGTAATGAGCTTAAAACCATCGAGGTTGTCAAGGTGGCATCGGCAAATTTATGAAAATTTAACGGGAGTCCTTCGGGGGGGATTTTGCATCCCAATCCGGTATGAAGCCGAAGAATGGGAAAATCTTTGACGAGGATTATCGAGTATTGGCTGTTGAGAGTCAGAGACTGACCATTCAAGGGGTGCGTAGCGGAGAGGTGCTGACCATCGTGACGCAGAACCCTGAGGCCCCGCTCAGCGCGGCCGATTACCCGCCCGGGAAGTTGATTACGCTGAGCGATCCTTCGAATGCGCCGCCGAACTAGTGTGGGATGCCCTTGTGGAGAGAATCTATCTTCCTCAGATGCGCATCGGCATGACGATGTAGCGATACTTATAATCGTCGCCCTCGGCTGGCCGCAGTTGGCCTGCTGACTGGGGATCCTTCAACTCCAGGCGCACCTCGCTGGTGCCGGCGGCCTTCAAGAAATCGACCAGGTACGCGGCGTTAAAGCCGATCGTGAGAGGGTCACCGTTGTAGGGAGCTTCCAGAGAATCTTCCGATTCGCCAGCTTCCGTCGAAGAGGCGGAAAGCTTTACCTCGCCCTTTTCCAGGCGCATGCGCACGGCGCGCGAGCGCTCATCGGCAAACTGGGCCACGCGGAGAATCGCTGCATTCAATTCGTCGGCATTCAGGGCGATCACCTTGCTGTTGTCCTTGGGCAGTACGGCCTCGAAGTTCGGGAACTGGCCGGTCAACTGGCGCGAGGTGAGCAGGCGGGATCCGATGCGGAAGAACAAAGTCGATTCATCTTTCGCGAACTCGACCGTCTCGGCGTCGGTGGAGTCGAGCAGAGATTTCAACTCGTCCATCGCCTTTTTAGGGACCAGGGTCTTCAATTCGCCGGAGACGCCCTCGAACTTTTCGCCGGCGCGTTCGCAATGCGCCAGGCGGTGGCCATCGGTCGCGACCATTGTGATGGATTCGGGCTTGAGCAGCATCAGCGCGCCGTTCAGGGTGTAGCGCGACTCTTCGTTGGAAATCGCAAAACCGGTGCGGGCAATCAGGCCACGCAGGACTTGCGCCGGAATCGTAATGGCGCCGGAAGTGGGGAAGACGGGAAGGCTGGGGAAATTGGATTTTGCCATGCCCACCATCTTCGTATTGGAGCGGCCGCAGCGGATGCTGACCCAATGGTTATCGAGCAGTTTGATGGTGATATCGGTATCGGGCAGCAGTTTCACATAGTCGTGCAACTTGCGAGCGGGGATGGTGCAGGAGCCATCCTTCTTGACCTTGGCACTGCAGGAGGTTCGCAGGCTGAGATCGAGATCGGTTGCCGTCAGCGACAGACGGTCTCCAGCAGCCTCGAATAAATAGTTGGACAGGATTGGAATGGTGGTCTTGCGCTCGACCACACCCTGCGTGGCGGTCAATTCTCGCAGCAACTCGAACTTGCTGACCGTGATCTCCATGGTACCCGCGGCAACGGCGGCCTCCACCGGCATAAAGTTCGTCTCCCCTGCGGCGCACCTAAAGCGCCCTTTCAAACCTGCTACTTCTATTACTTCCTTATATCAAATACAAAAGCTATAAAACCAGCAGTAACAGTAGGCGGTGCGGAAACGTGGAAAACTTTATCAACTATCCCGTTTCCACCGACTTCCCCCCGCAACCTTGATGTGAGAAATCGGACTATTTCACTTCGGAGCGACAACTGTAACTTGCCGCCAAAATCGATTTCACTCTCGCGATTCACAACTTCCACATCGTATTCACAAGGACCAGCGAGGAAGACCTGATGAACTAGTGGAAATCCCGCGCGGCCCCGCGATCTATCCGCCTAATTGCTCGGTGAGTTTATTGATCAGCCTGTTCAAATCTTTATCGTTCTTGCGGACCTCTTCGATCTTTTCGACGGAATGAAGCACCGTCGTGTGATGCTTGCCGCCGAACTGCCGTCCGATTTCAGGCAGCGAAGCTTCCGTCAGATGCTTCGCCAGGTACATCGCAATCTGCCGCGGATAGACGATCGCGCGCGAATTGTTTTTCGCTTTGATCTCGACCAGGCGCAGGCCGAACTGCTCGGCAACCATCTTCTGGATCGATTCGATGGTGACCTTGCGGGCTTGCGAGTCGATGAAATTCTTGAGCACCTGCTGCGCGTAGGGGAGCGTGATCTCCGCGCCGATCAAAGAGGAGTGAGCGACGAGGCGGATTAGCGCTCCTTCCAACTCGCGTACGTTTGACCGGATGTTGGAGGCGACATACAGAGCGACGTCAGTCGGCAGCGTGACCTTCTCTTGCTCGGCCTTCTTCTGCAGAATCGCGACTTTGGTTTCGAGATCGGGCGGCTGAATATCGGCGATCAGTCCCCACTCGAAGCGGCTGCGCAGGCGGTCTTCAATTTCGGCGAGCTCTTTGGGGGAGCGGTCGCTAGCGATGACAATCTGCTTCATCGACTCGTGCAGAGCGTTGAAGGTATGGAAGAACTCTTCCTGGGTGCGCTCCTTCTGGGCGAGGAACTGGATGTCGTCGATGAGCAGCACGTCGACGTTCCGGAACTTGTCGCGGAAGGTGGTCATCTTGTCGTAGCGCAGCGAGTTGATCATGTCGTTGGTGAACTTCTCGCTGGAGACGTAGCAGATGGCGGCGTGCGGAGTGCGGCGCTTGATCTCGTGGCCGATGGCTTGCATGAGGTGAGTCTTGCCCATGCCGACGCCGCCGTAGAGGAAGAGCGGATTGTAAGCCTTGGAGGGACGCTCCGCCACGGCTTGGCAAGCGGCGTGGGCAAACTGATTGCCGCTGCCGATGACGAAGGCGTCAAAGGTATAGCGCGGATTCAGTTGCGCAGCACCGTCCCAGTCGAAGCGGGATTGCGAGGGCCCGGTTGTCGCGGATCCAGACGTCAGGCCGCCATCATGCCGTATGGGAGTTGCCGCGGGATCATCTTCCGGGGTCACGAACCTCACATCGTTGAATCCGAGCCCGAGAACGTCGATGGCTTCCTGAATAAGGTCGGCGTACTTGTCACCGGCGTGACGAAACTCCACGGTGGGAACACGAACAAACAGAATGCCTCCACTCGAGTGACTGTAGCGAGTGGGTTTAAGCCAAGTGTCGTAAGAATGACGGTTAATCTTTTTTTCCAGAGCATCGAGAATGCGCGCCCAAGGGTTCGGGGAGAGGGTCGTTGTGCCGGTTGCTGACATATATGAATTTCACCAATGGGCGTCCCGTGGCTGGGTGAGAGCGCCTGTTAAAAACTTCCGTTGATCAGGAGCTGGAACCGCTATTTTACTGCGGAATGCGCCAGTTTTAACCGTTGCGGCAAAAAATTTCGCGAAGCGCAAAGCAGGACCAGTCGTGGATACTAGCACAAAATTTTTTGTCGTGTGGAAATCTTTCGGCTGGATTTCATCGCGAGTCTCTATTCAGAACTCCATCGCATCGCTTGTCAAGTACCGCGCGAGTTAATGTCGCGTGCGCGGTGCAAATTTTGATTGCACGAGATCGCGAAGAGAAGGAACATACTGTTGCACTCTGAAGTGTTCTTGCCACGCTCGCCGCTGTCTCCACCGTGTCGGCGTCGCCGTGAGCATCGGCAGGCAGGGTCCGCAACCCAGGGTGCAGCCTATATAACGACCGCAGGAGGCACATCCCATGCTTCGCAACGCCAGTTTCCGCGTCACATGCGCGATCGCAGCCCTCGCGTCACTCTCGCTTCTCTGCATCACTTGCGGCGGCTCGAGCCACACCCTTTCACAGGCGCAGGCGCAGGCAATTTCCCAGGAAGTATTCACCGCGCTAAACTCCGCGATGGTGGCCGGACTTACGCCAACCGGCACGAGTACGGCGGCAACGCGACCGTCTCTGGGAGAGATTGTCGAACGCGCCCGGCTGGCGCAATCGTCTGGATGCACCGTCACGAACAGCGGCGAGTCGTGCAACATTCCGATTACGTACCAGGGCGCTTGTCCGAACGGAGGCACCATCAGCGTGAGCGGGGATTTCAACTACACGCTGGACAATTCGGGGAACGGTAGCGACAGCTCTACGCTGACGCTCACACCTGCAGCTTGCGCGGTCGACAATGTGACGTTCAACGGAAATCCCAGCGTGACGTTTGCGACCCAGTTCAATCTGCAGAATTATGGACTGGCATTTCCGATCACGTTTTCGGGAATGGGCGGAATTTCGTACGGGCCCAATCCCACGGGAAGTTGCAGCATTAATATGAAAGCGACCGCTACGTCGATAGGCTCCTGTAGCGTCAGCGGGAGCATTTGTGGAAGGTCCGTCAGCGGCAGTTGCTAGCTGAACGTTGATGTGGCCTTTTGACGCGTAGAGAAAAGAACCGTCCCGTCCGCTAAAGCGGACTCCTTGTCTCATCCTCCGGCTTCCCGGCACTTCCGTGCCGGGCTTTCGCATTCCGCCGCTAACGCGGCTGGCACTCCGTTGTTCGGAATGCGTCGCCCTCGCCACCCTCGCCCCTAGACACAATGCCTGACGCGGTGTGATGCGCGCCCGACATTAACGATGATTTATCCCGCGTGCAGACCGGTAAGGGTTAAGAACTCATTGCGAGGTGGCGTCGTTCTCAACCAGCCATCCCAGCACAGCGGGCAGACAGAATCCCACCGCGTTCAGGATTCCATGCGTGCGCGCCATCTGCGGAATAGGCAGGACAACTCTCCCACGGAAATCGGCTACCGCGTATGCAGTCGAGAGCACCATGCCGGCGAAGACGCTCGCCGAGGCGACGTAGAGCAGGACACGTGCCGTCCGCGAATCGAGCCTCTTGGCGCAGGAGCGCAAAACCACCGCCAGGCCCGCGACTGCGACAGAGAACACCGCAGCCGCTCCCAGTTTCAGCTGCGGAGAGATCACGAACCCGAGTGCGACGATCAAGGGCATTCCTATTACGACAGCCACGAGCCAGCGCAGCCAACGATACTCTTGGTGCTGGGCAGCGAACTGCAGCATCGCAGCCGCGATCATCGCCGTGGCGAATCCTGCATAGTGAAAGTGTACGGCTGTGAGCAACCCGATCGGCTCCTGAATCCCCATCGGCCGCAATCCCAAACGTGAAGCGACAAGCCAGGCTCCGCCGACAACCAAGTCCAGTTGTGCGACGGCAACCGTAATTCGCTGCATTGGGGAACGAGTGCTTCTCTCGGGCTGCGACTTGGCGAGGGATGAAAGATCAATGATCGCGGCGATGGTCATCGACAGGCACACGACCATCCACACGCAAGCCAAAGCGCCGGCCGGTCGTCCCGGCGGGAGCCACAATGCGGCGACGGCGAGCGCGGCCGCAAGCGGCTGAATCCTGCGCGCAAAACGGGTGAGCGGAGTGTCGCTGCCCATTACGCGCCCCAACTCTATCCCCAGCGGAACGAGGACCAGGGGAGCAAAGAGGAACATCAACTCGATGGCTCCAATCGGTGCGACGCCGATTCGCGCGAGCACCGCTACGCCGGCCCAAATGACGGCGCCTAAGACTGCGCATATCTGGGGCCATGTTCCCTCGATGGTTATCGCCTTCATCGCTAACGAAGCTCGATCGAGTGAGTTCATAAGATCACCATTCACAGGGGCCGCAATGCGGCCACGCCAAACACCGCTACCAGCACAACCAGCGCTACCATGTACAAGGCGTCCAGGGCCCGGTTCTGGCGCCGGATTTCGCGATCGTAGTAGAAAACCTGCAGGCCAATCCGCAACAACCAGAACGCGGCCATGAATGCGCTCAGGAAGCGGCCCATCGCGGTTGCTCCCGCCAACTCAGGCGCGAACCCGAAACACAATGCCGCAAACATTCCCAGCACGATCACGATGTACAGCCAGTGCACGTAAAAGACCTGACGCACGAAGCGGGGCACTCCTGCCAGCCGCTCACGGACGCGCAACCGGCCTGGCAAAGGAATATTTGCTGCGATGATGCCCAAGTGCACCGCGCCCGCTCCCCAAATCGCCCGCGTCATCCATTCCGCTTGCATATGTCCTCCGGTGACTTATGCGTCAGACATTTCTGTATACACAGAACACGCTAACCAAAAAAATTTAGCTCGCCTTCTTCCGCATCTTGGTTCCCATGCGCAACAGCTTTCTGACCGTTCCGGTGGGCAGGCGTTTCATCTGATCGTGCAATTCGGTGACAGCCTCGAAAAATCCGGCCATGGCCTCCAGGCGCTGGCGCGTGTAATCCGCCCCGGGTTCCTTTGGGTCCAGTTCAGCCAAGCATCGGCGAAGCATCTCGCGCGTGGGATCGATCTCCCGCCGCTTTCTTTGCTCGATGACGAGGCGGAACATTTCCCAGACGTCTTTCATGGACTCGTAATGCTCACGGCGGTCGCCGAGCACGTGCACGGCGCGGACAATGCCCCAGGTCTCGAGCTCGCGAATGGAGGTGCTGACGTTGGAGCGGGCGACGCTGAGGGTTTCGGCGATCTCCTCGGCCGGCAGCGGCGTGGGGGACAGATACAGGAGCGCGTGAATCTGGGCGACGGTGCGGTTGATGCCCCACTTGGTGCCCATCTCGCCCCAGTGAAGGATGTACTGCTTCTGCAATCCAGTCAGTTCCGCCATATCGGTTATTTCAGTACAAACAGAATACACTGAAAGCGCGTTCGTGTCCAGTGCAAAATTCCCCAGAGTACGAACGCTGGGGTTAACGTCGGGAGTCCCTCGGGGGAGTTGGTTTTGGCTGCCTTCTCGGATGGTCGCGGAGAGGTTCTTCGCGACCGGAGTTGTGGCGGGGCGCTGGGCTCCGCCCTCGCTCGGCCGGCCGCGGCGGCCATCGCCACATGGTCTCCCATTGCCGAATTTGCCGGGGTCGTGCTTGACCGTGGGGCGGGGGTGACTTACATTGGCGGCACTTAAATTTTGGAGGGGCTACGGTATGCTCGACGGATTCAAGAAATTCATCCTGCGTGGCAATGTTGTGGATATGGCGGTAGGCGTGGTGATTGGCGCCGCCTTTGGCGGCGTGGTCGGTTCCTTGACAAAAGGCCTACTGACGCCATTTATCGGGGCTCTTGTGAAGTTGCCAGACTTTTCGAATCTTAAATACAACGTTCGGGGCAGCGCTTTTCTCGTTGGCGACTTTATCAATGCTGTCATCTCCTTTCTGTTGATTGCCGCAGCGGTCTACTTCTTTGTCGTGGTGCCGGTGAATTGGCTGCTGGCGCGCATGCACAAGGCCGAGCCCGCGGCGGCACCCACAACCAAAAAGTGCCCGGAGTGTTTGAGTGAGATTCCGATCGAGGCGAAGCGATGCGCGCACTGCACGCAGGTTGTGATGGGCAGGGCGGCATAGAAGTTGCGGGCGGGAGCGCACTGTTCGGCTTTGTCTTCGTCGACAATCCAACGGCCCGAAAGTCAAAATCCCCACCCTGTCGCAAACTGCGCGACAAAGGCGGGGCACCCTCTGGAGTGAGTGGAAGAGAGCCGATTGCCACTCGACTTACTGATCTGACAATCTCGCGTAACATGAGTGCATGAAGTTTTATAAGGGCAGAGCTTTAATCTGCTTCGTATTGGTGATTGCGTCTGCGACGACTGTGGCGCAGGGCGCGGGGGCTCAGTCTTCCTCTTCTTCCTCCTCAAAACATACGAAGGGTTCGTCGGCGCGGCTGGTGACGGATGTCGATGCGGGCGCGGTTGCGGATGGGGTTTATCGCAATCGGGCTCTGGGTTTGTCTTGCCAGGTTCCTGCGGGGTGGGTGCTTCGGACTGAGGAGATGAACGCACGGGAGGAGTCTGAGACGGGAGCGAACGCTGCAGAAGAGGCGTCTTCGCCGCAAGGCAGCACCGCTGTAGGTGGCTCGGCTTCGCCTTCGCGGGACAGCCGAGGCGGCTATCCCTACACCACTAGTGGTGATCCACAGGGAGGGCGCGTGTTGCTGGCGGCGTTTTCGCGGCCTCCGGACGCGAAGGGGGAGGATGTAAATTCGTCGATCGTGATCGCGATAGAGAAGGTTGCGACTTATCCGGGGCTGAAGGAGGCGGCGCAATACTTTGGGCCGTTGACCGAGGTCGCGAAGGCGCAGGGCTTCATCGTGGATGAAGAGCCCTATGAGATCGAAATGGGGACGAAGGTCGTGGTGCGAGGGGATTTCCATAAGGATGTGGGGACGCGGGTGATGCGGCAGTCGACGCTGGCGTTTTTGGCACAGGGGTACGCGGTGTCGATTACGGTGATTGGCGGGACCGACGATGAGGTGGAGGAGTTGATGGATGGGGTGGGTTTTGGGAAGTAGGTGCGAGCTTTGAGCGAGAACCGCTTTATCAACTGTCTGACATGCAGAGCGTTTCCCCGGCAGTTGTGACTATTCGAGAGGTTCGGGATGGAGGCTCAAGTCTTGTTCGCCGGCGGCCTTTTTCTCGGCGTATTTCTTCATCCAGGCTTCCCAGGACTTGCCGGCGGCGGTGTCGCGTCCGGTGAAGGCCAGGGCGGCGATGTCGGCATACGAGATAGAGACCTTATCGTCAGAATTCTTCGGGTAGAGGCGGACTACGGAGTCTTTCAGCGTTGCCGCGGTGCGACGGTCGAAGAGGTAGCCTTCGATTTTGGATCCGTCTTTGCGGGTGATAGTGATGTCGCCGCGGTAGTCGAAGGCTTTTTCCAGCGCTTGGCGGAGGTCTTCGTCGCTGGCTACGCTCGGGATCCAGCCTTCCAGATTTTCGTGTTGAGTGCCGGGAGCGACTTCCAGCGCGTCGGGGTTGACGTGCGGGGGATGTTGGTCGATGTGGCCGGCTTCTTTGCCTGTCATATTAATTCCAAGCTCAACCACAAAGGGCACGAAGGTTCACGAGGAAAACCTCGGATCTAGGCGCGCGTTTCCTGCAGCGTGTCGGTTGGAGGCGCGATTTGGATTAGCGGGTTGACAGGAGCCTGCCGTTCTTCCAGCATCTTCAGCGCCTCTTTGTCTTTGTAGGTCGTAAATAGTGTCGCTTTCACTGTGGCGAGAAATCCGCCCAACGAGCTGAATGTGGCGTTCACTGCGCTGGCTTCGTAGCCGCTATGGACCATGCAGTTGGCGCAGGCGGGATTGCCCGACTCTGTGCCATAGTTTTGCCATTCCGTGGTCGACAGCAACTCCGAAAAAGTTTCCGCGTAGCCGTCTTGCAGCAGGTAACACGGCTTTTGCCAGCCGAAGACGTTGTAGGTCGGCATTCCCCAGGGAGTGCAAGGGTAGGTGCGCTTGCCCATCAGGAATTCTGCGAAGAGCGGCGAGAGATTGAACTGCCAGCTCTTCTTGCGATTTGAGAGGATCGCGCGGAACATGCGTCTGGTGCGGGCGCGGCCGAGAAAATGCTTCTGGTCGGGAGCCTTGTCATAGGAGTATCCCGGGGAGAGCATCATGCCTTCGACGCCGAGATCCATCATTTCGTCGAAGAAGGCGCGGACGGATTTCGGATTCGCGCCGTCAAAGAGCGTGGTGTTGGTGGTCACGCGGAATCCGCGGCGGAGAGCTTCTTTGACCGCGTCGATGGCAATGTCGTATCCGCCTTCGCGGCAGACTGCGAGGTCGTGCTCTTCGCGTTGGCCGTCGAGGTGAACACTGAACGTCAGATATTTGCTGGGCTTGAAGAGATGAATTTTCTCTTTCAGCAGCAAAGCGTTGGTGCAGAGATAGATGTACTTCTTGCGGGCAACCAGTCCCTCGACGATCTTATCGATCCCCGGGTGCATGAGGGGTTCGCCGCCAGGAATCGAGACCACGGGGGCGCCGCATTCGTCGACGGCGCGGAAGCATTCTTCCGGGCTGAGGTCTTTCTTCAGGATATGGGCGGGGTATTGAATCTTGCCACATCCGGCGCAAGCCAGGTTGCAGCGGAACAGAGGCTCGAGCATCAGGACGAGCGGATATTGCTTGCGTCCGGCGAGCTTTTGGCGGAGGACGTAGCTCGCGACGGTCCACATTTGAGAAACAGGTACTGGCATGTGTTAGGGAACCCCTTGCGGGTATTTTATCAGGGAATGAGGGTCGAGTTGGGGCGGGATCGGGGTGGGCACGGGGCAGATGAGCACCGGGGCTAAAGCCCTGATTCTTTAGGACGCTTAAAGCGGCCCTGAAGGGCCGCTCTTCCACGGTAAATTCCTGCGCCTTTCCGCGGTAGATTTCGGCGCTCTTCCACGGTAGCTTCAGAATCTCTCTGGCTTTCTAAGGACGAGGTTCGTGGTTGGGGCGCTTGGCTTTGCCTTCGCTGGACGGACGAAGGCGTCCGTCCCCACACGGGGCTTGCCCTGGGCGGCCCTCGCTCCGCAGGAGGCTACAAAGTCTGCAACCTCCCGCAGGGTTGATCCGTCTAAAGGTGATGATCTTTCGCTTCCTGGTACGGACTAAAGGTCCCTTGTTCCGTCGCGGAAAACCCGGTACCCTGAAGTCCGGCCGTTTGTATGTTTAACCCCCACCCGAACCTCGCCGATGAAGTGAACCGCGGGATCATCCAGTCGGAGATCGAAGGTGGCGTGTTTCTGACCGATCTGCCTCCCTCGACGGTGCTGGAGATTCAGACCATGCATCATTGCTACAAGGCGGTGCTGCTGGGTGGGAGCGAGGCGCTACTGTCGGGGCATCCGGAGTTTTGTCCGGAGCCGGTGCAGGTGGCGATCTCGGGGTCGACCTGGGGCGGGTCGATGCTGAAGCTGCAGTTTGTGGGGCGGGGGATGCATCTGGAGTTTCGGCATCCGCAGTATCCGATGCCGATTGTGACATCGCCCATTCAGGAGATCCGGGACAATGTGGCGCTGCCGGCGGTGGAGTTGGACGGGCGGGCGCACGGGGCGCATTCGTGACGGGCTTCTGAAGCTTCGATATCTTTCCTTTCTTTTCTTTCTCTCTTTACACCGTAATGAAGGTTTTCTTGAGCTGAGAAACCTCCTTTGAGATTCGTGCTGACGGGCGCTACCGAACGCGGGCTTCGCTCGCGGGACGGACGAAGGCGTCCGTCCCTACACAAGCGGTTCGCCCTTCGACTGGGCTGAGGGCTTCGCTGGACAGCCGACGGCGGCTGTCCCTAGATCGACTCTGACCAACGCAGGTGTGCCCACGACATTGACTTGCCTGGGGGGAGGCACTACTATTCCGGCCAGCGGGCGTGTGCCCGTCCTTCATGCCGCTACTTATCGAACCACGGGAAGTCGCTCACGTCACCATTCTCGACATCCGCGGCCGTATCGTTCTGGGAGAAGAGATTCATCTCCTGCGCGACGCGGTTCGCAACCTGATTGCCGAGGGCAAGAAGAAGATCATCCTGAATCTGGCAGATGTGGACTACATCGACAGCTCGGGAGTTGGTGAGCTGGTGGGAGCGTTCACCACGGTGCGCAATGCAGGGGGAGAGTTGAAGCTGCTCAACCTGACGCAGAAGGTGCACGACGTGCTGCACGTGACCAAGCTGTATACGGTGTTCGATATTCGGGACGATGAGTTCACGGCGGTGAAGTCGTTCGACTATTACTTTGCGAAGTAGTTCCTCGGGCCTAAAGCCCAATTGTCGTACCGATCTTACGCGGCGCTGAAGTGCCAACCTTCCACCCGCTGGTATCGGTCCCGTTTAAGAGTCGATTCACCCGAGGCGGGCTGGACGCGGGCGGCGCCCGTCCCTACACTGAACCGTTTCGGGTAGTTTTCAAGCTCCTGGGCACGAGCTACCATTTATCTCAACAATTATCGTGGGCCACGCTAGTCGTTGGGTGCGGGAGTGGCTGAGTGGCGAATTACGGCAGTTCCGATCATCGGTCGCTGCAGGAGAAGACTGCCCGCGAATTAATCTGGACTTCCAATCGTACATTTCAGGGATGGACATGCTCGCAATGCCAGTGGAATAGTCCGCTGCCGACTTTGCTGAGCGAGGCCGACGCGCGCACGGCATATGACCGGCTGGCGACGGCGAAGTTTCGCGAACACAAGTGTGCGGACCATTTGGCGCGGCTTGACATGGTGCAGGAACAGGACAGCTTTACGGGGCGTATCCGGAAACTGGTCACGCAGGGGTTCAAGCCGAAAGATGCGGTCGAGTTGTTTTTGCAGGAAATCGAGCTGGAGTATCGGAACGACCCGAAGACGTTGGCTCGGGCGAAGGCCGAGGGCGAAGACTTCTTGCGACGGCTGAAGACGGGGTTGATTTGAGGAGCATTCACCAGAGGGCGCAGAGGCGCACAGAGGAGGCGGGGCTTGATCCGATGGAGGTGGGCAGGACGCGGGCTTTGCCCGCGGGACGGACGAAGGCGTCCTTCCCTACACGATCAATTTTTTATTCCCATTTGGGTAAGGATGTAGGCGTAATCGAAGGACGCTTCGTGGAGGCGGTCGTACCTTCCTGAAGCGCCGCCGTGGCCGGCGGGGCTTAGGTTCGTCTTAAAGACCAGAGTGTTGTGATCGGTGCGCGTGGCCCGCATCTTGGCGACATACTTCGCGGGCTCCCAGTACATCACCTGGCTGTCGTTGAACGACGTTTTGACCAGCATGTTGGGATAGGCCTTCGCCTCGACGTTGTCGTAGGGCGAGTAGGTGATCATGTAATCGAATGCCGGTTTCTCTTTCGGATTTCCCCATTCTTCGAACTCACCCACCGTAAGCGGCAGGCTTTCGTCGAGCATGGTGTTCATGACATCGACAAACGGAACCTTGACCACGGCCGCGTGAAACAGATCGGGGCGCAGGTTAAGGACCGCGCCCATGAGCAGGCCGCCGGCGCTGCCGCCCTCGATGACCAACTTGTCTTTCGATCCGTAGCCGCGCTTGGTGAGGTCTTCGGCGACCGCAGTGAAATCGGAGAAGGTGTTCTTCTTGTTCATCATTTTGCCGGCGTCGTGCCAGGCCTTACCCATCTCGCCTCCGCCGCGGATGTGGGCCACCGCATAAGTAACTCCGCGATCGACAAGGCTGAAGATGTTGGAGCTGAACCACATGTCGAGCGAGATGCCGTAGGATCCGTAACCGTAGAGATAGAGCGGGCCAGCGCCGTCGAGCTTCGCGCCTTTCAAATGCAGCACGGACACTGGGATCTTTGTGCCGTCGGAAGCCGTGGTGTAGATCTGCTCGACTTCATACTTGTTGCGATCATATCCGCCGGGAACTTCTTTCTGCTTCAACATCTGAGAGGCGCCGGTTTCCATGTCGTAGGAAAAGACTGAAGCCGGGGTGATGGGAGACTCGTAGGCGTAGCGGAATTCCGAGGTGTCGTACACGCGATTCGTGTACGGCCGGACATCATAGGCAGGCTCAGGGAATGAGAGCCGGCGGGAGTGTCCGTTGCGGAGATCGACGACGCGGATTTGCGGCAGACCATTCTCGCGCTCGTACAGGACCATGAAGCTCCTGAACATATCCATTTCATCGAGCATGATGGCCGCGTTGTGCGCCATGGCCTCATGCCAGTTTTTGCTGCCGGGATCAGTGACGGGAGCGGTGACGAGCCGGAAGTTGCGTCCGGTGTCGTTGGCGCGGATGTAGAAAGAATCGGAGTTGTGGTCGGCGTAGTATTCGACGCCCTGCCTGCGGGGCTCGATGGTTTTCCAATCCGCTGCAGGGTCCTTGGCCGGGATATAGCGCGCTTCGCTTGTCGTGTGGCTGCGCAGCTCCATGATGATGTACGCTTCGCTGCGTGTCTTGAAAGCGCGAACCGTGAATTTCTCGTCGGGCTCTTCGTAGACCACAGTGTCAGGATCGGAGGATCCAACCGTGTGGCGGTAGAGGCGGTACTGCCGCTTCGAGACGGCGTCTTCCTGGGTGTAGAAGACGGTGCGATTGTCGTTGGCCCAGACTACGGAGCCGACGCGCTCGGCATGATCGGTGAGCGTTTGGCCGGTGCGGAGATCTTTCACCGCGAGATTGAACTGGCGGAAGCCGGTGTTGTCGTAGCTATAGGCCAGAAGATTTCCGTCAGTGCTGACCGTAAAGGCCTGCACCGTCATGAAGGCCTGACCCTTCGCCAGTTCATTTACGTCCAGGAGAACTTCTTCCGAGGCGTCGGCGCTGATCTTCTTGCGGCAGCGGATGGGGTACTGCTTGCCGGCTTCGGTGCGGATGTAATAGAAGAAGTCGCCCTCTTTATAGGGAACTTCAACGTCGGTTTCTTTCACCCGGCTTAGCATCTCGTCATAGAGTTTTTTCTGCAAAGGCTCGGTGGGCTTCATCAGCGCGTCGGTATAGGCGTTCTCGGCTTCGAGATAGGCGCGCACCTCCGGGTTGGATTTCTCGCGCAGCCAGAAATAGTTGTCGGTCAGCTGGTGGCCGTTGATCTCGGTGACGTGAGGGATTTTTTTCGCGACTGGTGGAGACGGGAGCTCGTCGGCCGGGGTGAAGACGAGCATCGAGACGGGGACGAGTGCGAGCAAGTGATAAAGGGTCATAGATAAGCTCGAGTTTGGTTTCGAACCGGAGTTCGGGACAAGCGGGAACGATAATACGACGGCATGGGGGAATGCAACGTTCAGCCCAGCACGAATCCGTGTTTCAAAGTAATGGGTTTGAAAGGGCTCGGGCGCCCCATCCTCTTTGCGATTTGTGCAAGGACTTCAAAGTTTCAAGGCGAACCGTCAAGAGATAAGGCCGGACGGTTCCCACCCGTGCTTAGAACGCGAGGGCAGGCCAACCGTTCGCTAAGACTGTAAACTGCCGCTGGATTAAGATGCAGTCCAGCGAAGACTCTTGTCCGCACGGAGTGCCCGATGTCTGCCAGCTTTCCGATCTATCCGGCACACACCGCCGTCCTGAGCATGGATTGCCAGAGCGGCATCGTTTCGGTCTACCTCAAGGAAGACAAAGACACGTTTCTGGGGCGCATCTCAACCGTACTCAATCATGCGCGTGTCGTCGGAATGAGGGTTACCCATGTCCAAGTTGGCTTTCGTCCCGGACTGCCGGAGGTTCGTTCTCGAAATGTTCTCTTCGGGGCTATTAAGTCTTCCACTCAGCACCAGAAACTCTTTGAGGGGCTCGGAGCGATCCCCCCTGCGATCGCTCCCAAAGAAAGCGAAATCGTCGTTCCCAAGCATCGCGTCAGCGCATTCGCCGGAACGGACCTCGCCATGATCCTCCGTGCCAACGATATTGATACGCTGGTACTGCTCGGCATTGCCACCAGCGGCGTCGTTCTCTCGACGTTGGTCGCGGCTGCCGATGCCGATTTCCGCCTCGCGGTTATCAAAGATTGCTGCGCCGACCTCGACTCCAGTCTCCATGATTGCCTCATTAACAAGTTTTTCCCCTCCCGCACAGCGGTACTCTCGGCTCGGGAATTTGTGGAGCCCCCCGGCTCTAGCGGCGGATTTTGAGGATAATCGCGATGCTCCGCCAGCGCTTTGGATATCCTTCAATTTTCAATTGCGCAGCGAGTCCCGTACGCTGGTCAGCAATGCCCGCGAAGGTGCGAGATCCCTGAGTTTTGCAATCTCCGACAATGCTTTGTCAATTTCCGCATAGCCGCAACGATGCATCCATGCTGCAACCAGGATCGGCGATCGGTTCATGCCCTCGCGGCAATGCACCAGCACGCTGCCTCGCCGCACGCCTATCGCTATGGCGTACAGGATGTCTTCCAACTTTTGCGCAGAGATCGGAGCCGCGTCCGGGATTGGAATGTGGATGTAGGTGATCTTCGGTGCTCGCGGAACAGCTTTCTGGCGGCAAAGCGAAATGACGGTCGCGATACGCCGCGGATTGGAACGTGCCAGTTGCAGCGCATCTTTGAGACTCCCGACATAGAGTCTTTCCCAAATCTTTGTCACTGGTCTCCCGGCCTTGTAGACACATGCATGCCCATTGTTCTCCCAACGTACCCTATTCGAATACAGGAAGCGAACGTCGTGATTCTGAGACAGGGCGATCTCTACGCTAACCGGGTCGATGAGCGAAATCGGGAGGTTACGACAGCTATGAGCTAGGCATTAGATCCTCGCCAAGCAACATCCAGATACACACGCCAGAAAGGATCAGCATCAAGCCACTCCAGCAAATGGAGAGTGCTGCGAAGATGCGATACCCGAAAGGAAATGCCCGTAACAGGAGCATGATGGCGGCAACTTGTGACAGACCCGTGACCGCCAAAAGCAGGAGGCCCCACATGAGCCACCTTCTTGCGCTATCGTCTCGCTGGTGGACAACATCCGGCATGCGTTGGACGGTGCTGGACTGTCGGATGTGCGCGTGAGTCAGGATCGCGACAAGAACGTGGTGACGTTGTCGGGCAACGTTGCGACGGATGACGAGAAGGCGCACGCGGAATCGATCGCAAGGCACACGCTGGTTCGGCAGTCGTGGCGGACGAGATCGGAGTACGTCCGAAGGGTGACGAAAGCACGGCCAAGAAGGTTGACTCGGAACTCGATGCCGGCATCGACAAGAATCTGGAAGCGATGCTCGTGAAGCACAGGATCAATCGGGCTGTCCGCTATGACGTGAACAACGGAGTCGTGACCTTGAAAGGCGACGTTGCTTCTCAAGGACAACGCTCATATGTGGAGAAGCTGGCGCGGCAAGTGCCGAACGTGAAGCAGGTTGTGAACGCGCTCGAGGTTAAGAACCAGAGGGCAACTTCGACTAAGTAAGCGTGAGTGTCGTGACGCTTCGCGCCGGGGCGGACGAAGGCGTCCGCCCCCTACACACAACCGTCACTATTTTGCAGGAATCAAATCGAACTTGCCTGAAGACTCCTCGTAAAAAATTGCCCCTTCCTTCTTGTCTCCGCCGCTCCAGTGTTTGTGTCCTCCGGGCACTCGCAAGAAGTCACCTGGGCCGATACGCTTCTCGCCCGCTTCGTCTTTGTATAGATACGCGCCCTTGACTCCGACAATCCAGACATCGTTGGTGTGAGTGTGCATACCCGCATCATATCCGGGCGCGAACTTGCTGAATGTTCCGTGCGCGCCAGCGGTGGCGTCTCCCCAAACAGCCGCTGCGGTAACAGCCGGGTTACCGGGTTGCATTGCAGTGTAGTTTGCGTGACTTGAGGAAACGAAGATGACTTTGTCACCTTGCGCCTGTCCCTGAAGCCGTCCGATGGACCAAGCCGCGATTATCCCCACAACGACTGCAACCATCAACAGTGAACGTTTCATTACTTCTCCTTTGTGGTAGTTTGCCGCTTGCGAATGGAGCCGACGCATTCTACATGGCAGACGGGCAGCAGCCAAGGAGGATCGAAATGCTGGTTGTGCGATCGGTGCGGTTGAAGTTCTCTTGCAGGTCGCGCTTGCGACAAGGGGCAAGAATATCTCGGCTATTGACTGGCGCTTCGCGCCGGAGGCGGACGAAGGTGTCCGCCCCCACACAAACCTACTGGATCAGGGTGCCGCCGTTTCCTCCGTTGGTTTCTTCTTCGGGGGCGATCACTACGGCTGCGGCTACGCGGTCGCCGGGCTCCATCTGCAGCAGGCGGACGCCTTGGGCGTTGCGGCCGGATTCGCGGATTGTGGTCGAGTCCATGCGGATGATCTTGCCGTAGTGGCTGATCAGCATGACTTGCGAGTTCTCATCGACCTGGGCGATGGCGACAACTTTACCGACGCGTTCGGTGGTCTTCACGTTGATGACGCCTTTGCCGCCGCGATTGATTAAGCGGTATTCGTCGGCTGGAGTGCGCTTGCCGAAGCCGTTTTCGGTGACCGAGAGGATCAGGTCGCCCTTGACGGCTACATCGATGGCTTCGGGCTCGCCTTCGGCAGAAGTCTTCTCTGGTGCAGGTGCTGGAACGCCAGGCTTCACCGTGGTCGCCATTCCTACCACGTAGTCACCCTTTGCCAGATCGATTCCCCGGACGCCGAAGGCGGAACGGCCCATGGGGCGAACGTGGCTTTCGTCGAAGCGGACCGCCATGCCTTCGTGGCTGGCGAGGAAGATGATCTGGTTGCCGTCGGTGATGCGGGCGGCAACGAGTTCGTCTCCCTGGTCGATTCCGATGGCGTTGATGCCATTGGAGCGGACGTGCATGAATTCGCGGACTTCCGATTTCTTGACGGTGCCGTTGCGCGTCGCGAAGAAGACGTACTTGTTTTCTTCCTCGAGATTGCGGACCGCGACGAGCGTCTTCACCGTCTCGCCGGGCTGCAGGCCGACGAGGTTGCCGATGTGCTTGCCTTTTCCGGCGGCGCTGACGTCCGGGACCTCGTACACCTTCAGCCAATAAACCCGGCCAGTGTTGGTGAAGATGAGGATGTAGGCGTGCGTACTCGCGATAAAGAGATGCGAGACGAAGTCTTCGTCGCGCGTCTTCATGCCGGTGCGGCCCGTGCCTCCGCGGCGCTGCATGCGGTAGGTGGAGATGGGCGTGCGCTTCAGGTAGCCGGAGTGGCTGACCGTGACCGCGACCTGCTCGTCGGCGATGAGATCTTCGAGGACGATTTCTGCGGCTTCATCTTCAATGCGCGTGCGGCGGTCGTTGCCGTAGAGCTTTTTCACTTCTTCAAGCTCTTTGATGATGACGCCGCGCAGCTTCTTCTCAGAGCCGAGAATCGATTCGTATTCGGCGATGTTGTCGCGAACTTCCTTCAACTCGTTCGAGATTTCGTCGATCGAGAGCTTGGTCAGGCGATGCAACTGCAGTTCGAGGATGGCATCAGCCTGTTTGGCGCTGAAGGGCTTCTCGGGATCGACCCGGGGCGCGCGTCCGGTGGTGTTGATGTCAATCTTTTTGCCGCCGAAGTACGCGATCAAATTCTCGCGGGCGTCAGCACGGTTGGCGCTGCCGCGAATAATGACGATGACGTTGTCCAGATGATCGAGGGCCTTCAGGTAGCCTTCGAGGATGTGCTCGCGGTCTTTCGCTTTGGCGAGCAGGTAGGCGGTGCGGCGGCGGACAACGTCGACACGGTGCTCGATAAAGTACTTGAGCGCCTGAATGAGGCCCATTTCGCGTGGCTGTGCGTTGACCACCGCGAGCAGGATCATCGAGAAGCTCTCCTGCATTTGCGTGTGCTTGAAGAGCTGGTTGAGGACGATCTGGGGCTCAACGCCGCGCTTCAGCTCGATGACGATGCGCATGCCGTCGCGATCGGATTCGTCGCGCACGTCGGAGATGTCCTCAATGTCCTTGTCGTTGACCAGTTGCGCGATGCGCTTGATCAGGACCGACTTGTTCACCTGATAGGGAATTTCGGTGACGACGATGGACTGGCGATCTTTGTTGATGCTTTCGATGGAGGCCTTGGCGCGCATCATGAAGCGTCCGCGCCCGGTGCGGTAGGCTTCGAAAATTCCCGAGCGGCCGTGAATGATGCCGGCGGTGGGGAAATCGGGGCCCTGGACGAACTTCAGAATTTCTGCGAGCTGGGCGTTGGGATTGTTCACCAGCGTGATGGTGGCGTCGACGATCTCCGTCAAATTGTGCGGCGGAATTTTCGTGGCCATGCCGACCGCGATTCCGTCGGAGCCGTTAATCAGCAAGTTCGGAATGCGAGCGGGCAGAACATCGGGCTCGACTTCACTGCCGTCGTAGTTGGGATGGAAGTCGACCGTGTCTTTATCGAGATCTTCGAGCAGCGCGGTGGAAACCTGCGCCAGCTTGGCTTCGGTGTAACGATCGGCTGCCGGAGGATCTCCGTCAACGGAGCCGAAATTTCCCTGACCAAAAATCAGCGGGTAGCGCATCGACCAGTCTTGGGCGAGACGGACGAGAGCGTCATACACGGCAAGGTTGCCGTGCGGGTGGTACTTGCCCATTACTTCGCCGACGATGCGGGCGCATTTGCGCGTGGCGCGATTCGGGTACAGGCCCATCTGCTGCATCGTGTAGAGAATGCGGCGATGCACGGGCTTGAGTCCGTCGCGAACGTCGGGAAGCGCGCGGCCGATGATGACCGACATCGAATAGTCGAGATACGACCGGCGCATCTCTTCTTCGATGTTGACGGGTTGAATGTTCAGCGCGCCGGGGCCGGTACCATCGCCGCCCGGCGGGGGAGTCAAGGGGAGTTCTGGATTCTGATCGTCAGGCATATGAGCAATGAGGTTCGAGCAGTGAGCTATGAGCTAAATCAAGTTCCGATTGAACGGGCATTCCAGCCACTCTTCGATCCATGTAACTGGTTGTTTCTGCAGGATGTTATGTGCCCTGGGAACTGTCGTAATTATAGCACGATAGCGGGAGAAATTGGGTGTCAGAGAAGCGTGTTTAGTGTTGCCGATGATTCCGCATTTAGGCCCTATCCTCGCGTAGAAATCACGATGCCGAAGGTTACTCGAATCGTGTTGGCGTGAAAACGATCGGTCTTTCGGATTCAAGCTTTTCAACCGCAGAGAACGCGGAGAAATGCCACGGAGGACGCAGAGAACTTCGGGTTGGTTGATTTCCGGATCTAGTTTGCCTGGATCGTTTGTGGCAGTTGGAACGTGACGCCGCGCTCGTCGTTTTGCTTGCGAGTGGCTTCAAGGTCCAGATCCATGATGGCGAATTTGTGCCGTCGTCCTGGCGTGAGGTCGAACAGCGTTTGGCCAAGGATGGCGTAATTTGCGACTTCCACGGTGCGCCCGTCCTTAAAAACCAGAAGCGTAGGCGGCAGCGGAGGATCAGGCTCTACGGCCGGAGCTTCCTCCCTGGCCCGTTCGGCGGTGTGCGCGGGCGGGGTATCTTTCACCGGGGGCACATACGAGCGGGGGCCGGAGCCGCGGCGATCGAACACTGTCGGGCCGCCCTGGTAGTCGGCGTCATCATCGGCGGCTTGCTCTTGCTGGTCGTCAGCCGGGGCGCCCTCAACCGCGTAGGGGACGGGAACCGCGTACCATGTCGGACCAACAAAATTAGAGTCCTGGCCCTGGTGACGATGGCCGTCACGATTGTGGTTGCCGTCGTGGTGAAAACCATTTCCTGCCGATGTTAGCGGCGGGTGATGTTGTGGAGCGTATCCCTGGGGTCCGAGCGAGGTCACGCTGGCTGGCGGGCCGTTTACAGCATGGCCTCCGAAGCCCGGTGAGGTCACCGAAGCGGGTGCGCCGTTGATCTGGGCAGTAGCGGGGAGTGCAACGAACAGCCCAACCGCCAGAAAGGCGACCGAAAGTGAGAGCGACGGCCGCACCGAAATATGATACTCGGAAAACTGTGTCATGGCGCACCTCATGGGTAGAACGCGGCTACTCCTACATAAGATTGCAATCAAGGCATAGCGGATGCATGCGGAATATAATTCCGATGGAGCCGGGGGCTAACTCCCGTATTCGCAGCGAGCCGTCCAGAAGCCCTGCCGTTTCAGCACTACATACGAGCATGACTCGCTCGAAAATACAAGCAACGCCGACAAAGACGCGATGAAATCTGCTTTTCGATTGGCCATGCTGGCGCTGGTGCTGATCGTGGTGGCCATGCTGTCGGGGCTCACGGCGATGCGGTTCGCCATTCATGGGCAGGAGGTGGCGGTGCCTCCACTGGTGGGGCTGACGCCGCCGGAGGCGGAGCGCGCGACTTCGGGCCTGGGGCTTCAGATATCGATCGAGCGGCAGTATTACAGTCCGCAGATCCCCGAGGGACGGATCATGTCGCAGCTTCCTTTACCCGGAACCAAGGTGCGGCGCGGGTGGCAGGTGCGCGTGGCGCAAAGTCTGGGTCCGACACGGGTCGCGGTTCCCGATGTGACGGGACAAAGCGAACACGCGGCGGAGTTGAACATACGGCGTCGCGGGCTGGAGATTGCGTCGATGGGCGAGGTGGAGACGGCAGGGATCCCGGCGGATCAGGTGCTGGCGCAAAACCCGTCCGCCAATGCCACGCAGTTGGTGGCGCCGAAGATCAACCTGCTGGTGAGCAGCGGCGCCGAGCCGCAAGCGTACGTCATGCCGAGTTTTGTAGGCCAGCCCCTGGGAAGTGCGAGCCGCACGTTGCAGGATTCGGGATTCAGGTTAGGGAACGTGACCGTGGCTTCGATCGTGGAGGTGCCCGCGGATCAGAACGGCGCGGGCCAGCCCGCTCCCACGGCTCCTGTGCAGCCTTCTCCGGCGAGCATTATTGTGTCGCAGGCTCCGGCGGCAGGACTGAAGGTTACGGCGGGGTCGACAGTCAGTTTTGAGGTGCGATGAGCTCCAGAGCCCTCGTCTCCGGCCGCTCTTCCACCGCGTGCTCGAGCTGTGCTCGAGGGACAGCAGGGGCGGCTGTCCCCACATAATCTGTTCCTCTTTCTGTTAGCCTGTTAGCGATTCACTAACGCCATCATGTGCTCGGGATAGCGCTGGCCGGCTGCGGCGTCTTTAGGGAAGACTTCGTCGAGGCGGGCAAGGTCTTCTTGCGAGAGACGGATCTCGACGGCTGCGGCGTTTTCTTCCAGATATTTTCTACGCTTGGTGCCGGGTATCGGAACGATGTCGTCGCCTTGTGCCAATACCCACGCGAGGGCGAGTTGCGACGGCTTGCATCCTCTTTCCTTCGCGATTTCTTCTACCTTGCGGACCAGGTCTAAGTTTCTCTGGAAGTTTTCTCCCTGGAAGCGCGGGGAATTGCGGCGGTAATCGTCCGGGGCGAGATCGTCGAAGGTGCGGAACTGGCCGGTGAGGAATCCACGGCCAAGAGGGCTGTAGGCGACAAAGCCGATGCCGAGTTCGCGGCAGGTGGCGAGGACTCCATTCTCTTCGGGGTCGCGGGTCCAGAGCGAATACTCGGTCTGCAGTGCTGTGATGGGATGAACCTTCATGGCGCGGCGAAGAGTGTCGGGGCCGGCTTCGGAGAGGCCCAGGTAGCGGACTTTGCCGTCCTCGACCAACTGCGCCATGGCGCTGACCGTGTCTTCGATTGGTGTGTCCGGATCGACGCGGTGTTGGTAGTAGAGATCGATGGTTTCGACTCGGAGGCGGCGCAGGCTGGCTTCGCAGGATTGGCGGACGTAGTCGGGCTTGCCGCTGACGCCGCGAACGTTGGGATTCTTGGGATCGCGCACGATGCCGAATTTCGTGGCGAGCACGACTTCGTCGCGGCGGCCTTTGATGGCGCGGCCGACCAACTCTTCGTTCTTATGAGGGCCGTAGACGTCAGCGGTGTCGAGGAAGAAGATGCCGAGGTCGAGCGCGCGGTGAATGGTGGCGATGGATTCGGCGTCGTCGAATCCGGAGTAGAACTCCGACATGCCCATACAACCTAGACCTTCGGCGGAAACTTCGAGGCCAGTGTGGCCAAGATAGCGAGTTTTCATGATGACTCCTTGGGGGATGACGTCGGGCCGGAATCGTACTCCTCTATAGATGCCCTAGGATTGAAGGATGGTGCGCGGAAAAGCTCGTCGTGTAGCCCCGGACGCCTTCGTCCGGGGCGCCCTCCGCGCGCGTCTTTGGCGCGAGGCGTGGCTGATAGTTGTTCAGCGAATGACGCGGATGCGAGGTTTGGCAAGAGCAAGCACTTCGCCGATGTGGACGGCGGGAACTCCGGCTTGGTTTAGGGCTTGCGTTAAGGCTTCGCCGTCGGGAGTGCAGATTAACAGGCCTCCGGCGGTTTGCGGGTCGTAGAGGATGGTGCGGACGTCGTCTGGGACTTGCTCGTCGTACTCGACCAGGCATTCGGCGAAGTCGCGGTTGTTGTTCAGGCCTCCGGGGATGTGGGCGGCACGGATGCAGTCCAGGGCACCGTCTAGCAGCGGGACTTTGTCGGCAGAGAGAGTGGCGGAGACGTTCGAGGCAAGGAGTATTTCGCGGAGGTGACCGATCAGGCCGAAGCCGGTGATATCGGTCATTGCGTGGATTTCGAAGGGCTGGAGTCTTGCTGCTTGCGGGGAAGGCGCTGTCGAGCTCTGCTCGACCGGACGGACGCTGGCGTCCGTCCCTACATGGCCAGTTGCGCTGCCGTGATTCGATATCACTTCCGTGGCGCCCTTGTTCAGGGTTGTCATCGACTTTACGGCGGCGTCGATCCAGGACTGTTCGGCTTTGCCCTTCTTTATGGCGGTTGAGATAACTCCTGTGCCTACGGCCTTCGTCAGGATTAGTTTGTCTCCGGGTTTTGCACCGGTGTTCTGGTAAATCCTCTTGGGATGGATTACGCCGGTGACGGAGTAGCCGAACTTGGTTTCTTCGTCGCGGATGCTGTGGCCGCCGATCACTATGCATGCGGCTTCGATCATTTTTGAAAGGCCGCCAGCGAGGATGCGCTCGAGAATTTCCAGATCGGCTTTGTCAGGGAAACAGACCAGGGCCAGCGCAGTGAGCGGACGGCCTCCCATGGCGTAGACGTCGGACAGAGCATTGGTGGCGGCGATCTGGCCGAAGGTGTAGGGATCGTCAACGATTGGCGTGAAGAAGTCGACGGTTTGGACCAGCGCTTGCTCGGGCGTGAGTTGATACACGCCGGCGTCGTCGGCGTGGTCGAAGCCGACCAGAACATTCGGGTCGTGTTGCCGGGCTAATTTCCCAAGCACTTTGTCCAGCGCCGCTGGACTCAGCTTGGACGCTCAACCCGCGGCTTTCACGGACTCCGTCAGCCGGAATGGTTTTACTTCAGGCATCCGATCATTTTACGCGCTGACAAAGAACTCTCACCACAGAGGGCACAGGGGTACACAGAGGAGGAAGAGGATTCGCATTCAGCGCTGTCTGTGGAAGTCGAACGTCGTGGTGGTGCCTGCGTCTTTGTTCTCGAAGATGACGTGGAGGGTTTTGCCATCGGTCGCAACGGACAGGCGGGCAACGCTGACGATCTTATCCTTGCGCTTGTGGGTGAGTTCCACCGTGCTCGGGTTGAGGAGTTTGGCGGCGACCAGGGTGTGGCCGGGGTCATCCTCCACTGGATAGAACTTGCCGTCGAACTTGGCGTCGAATTTCTCGCCGAGCGGAGTTTCGCCGCTGAATCCTTGTGACGTGCACTTGTAGGTGATCAGCGATCCGTTGTTGGAACGGTTGACCTGGTAGGCATGCCAGGAGCCGGAAATCAGGTGCGCATCCGGCGGAGCCTTTTCCATTCTCCGTGCGAGGGTTTCGATGGTGACGGTTTGGGCTTCAGTCGTGTCTTTGATCTGCTGGGTCAGAGTTGAGCCGTCGGGGGAAACGGACGCGAGTTCTGTAAACATCGTCTTGCCGGCCTTCTTCGCGACGATCTGCACGGTTCGCGCATCCACCACCCGAACGTTGAGGGTGTCCCAGTAGTCCCCTTCCATGACTTTGTGATCGAGGCCATCCGCTGTGACTTCGACATCCGCCCAATCGGAGGAGTGAAAGACTCCCTGGGCGAGGGAATGCACGATGGGCTTCTGCGGGATCGGAGGATCGAGCACCCATTTGCCGTCGAAGGGACTCTGACCTAAGGAGCCGGGAGCCAACAGCACCAGGATGAGGAGCGCTTTCATCAGATTTTCGCCCTCGTGGTCGTTATGATATCGCCGATTGCCGGATGGATGCCTATTTCACGGTGACGTCTGTGATCTTAAGGTCGGGGTATTGGTGGCTCCACTGGGCGGAGATGCTGTCGAAGGTGAGGCGGAAAGGTTCCGACTGGCCGGGTCCTAGCGGGGCGACGTTGAGATCGACCGGTTCGTTGTAGGCTCCGTTGTTGCGAAAGAGACGTAGGGGGAGTTCTTCTTGCTGCGCCAGCTGGCCCATGGAATCCAGGAAATTTACTTGCACGATGACGCGGGTCACGGTCTTATTTCCCGTGTTCGTGATGGTGCCGTCGATGTAGCTCACCGTGGCTCCGATGAAATTCTCTGCGGCGGACATCTTGAAGTCGGAGAGCTTGAGTTGCGCGATATACGGCGAAGGCGCTACGACTTTTTTCGGCGGCTCGCGCAGGAAGAAGGCCGTGGCGAGCGCGAGTCCGATGACAACCACGACGGCGATGACGATGATCAGGCGGCTGGAGTCGCGTTCTTCGGCGACCGGGGATTGCTGGCCGAGGCTGTCCATGGAGGAATTGTAGGACGTTGAGATTTGAATGTCGATTTCGGACACCCAAACAAAGGGCATGAACCACTAAGGGCGCGAAGGGACACGAAGGAAAATCTTCCTGTCAAATGGAAGCATCCAATCCGCGGAGGATTCGATGACCCCAGACCCGAACGCTTCCCTACGCCAACATCTGGTGGAACTGCTCACCGGAGGCCATGCGCACGCCACATTTGAAGATGCCATCAAAGGCCTGCCGCCCACACTCTACGGAGCCAAGCCCGCGAATTTCCCCCACTCAGCTTGGATGATCCTGGAACACCTCCGCATCGCCCAGCACGACATCCTGGAGTTCAGCCGTAACCAGAAGCACGAATCCCCGAAATGGCCCGAAGGTTACTGGCCGAAAAACGAAGCACCGCCTACATCGGGCGCTTGGACCAAGAGTGTTGAGGAATTCCAATCGGATCTGAACGCGATGCAGGACCTGGTCAAGAATCCGAAGACGGATCTGTTCGCAAAGATCCCGTGGGGTGATGGCCAGACGATTTTGCGGGAAGCGCTGCTGGTGGCCGATCACAACGCTTATCACACTGCGCAGATCGTTGACGTGCGGCGGTTACTGGGAGCGTGGAATTAATGACAGGGTGGGGATTTGAGTTCCTCTTAAGATTCCCGCAGAGGCGAATGGAGACCTGCTGAGCTCTCACGCAACCACAGACACTCTCGGCGTCACGTTTCCTCCGTGGTGAGCGGTACTACGCTTGCGGAACACCACTCGTACATTCTCTCTCCGGCGCTCGTCAATCCCAACGAAAACCCACTCAATCTCCGGCGAGACATAGCGCAAAATCACATCGGTCGACGGATGCACATGCAGCGCCGGAGCGACCAAGAAGACAAAAGGCGAGTCCTCCGACAACACTCGGCCGCCGAAATATCCGAATTTCAAAAACTCGCCGCCCGTAATGCCACTGAACTCGCGCCCAGTAGTCCAGACCCTGCAGCGGCAGGTGAATGTCCTCATCCGCTTTCAATTCCAGGACGGCGAGCCGTCCTTCGAGCGTCAGCGTCAGCACATCGATCATCGCCCGGTCTGCCGCGGAAAACGCAGGGACCTGCGAATACACGGACTCGGTTGCAAGCCGCTCGTCGATCACGCTGACGTCGGCGCGCACCAGCGACTCCAGCCACCGCTCGGGATGCATTCGAAACAACCGGTCGTGGCGCGGCCCCGTACGGATGCGGGCATTCCGCAATGCGGTGAGCAACTGGACGAAAAGAGCCCAATTGCGGTCTTCTAAAACGCGCTCTTCCGCGCCCACGCCGAACACAATTTCCTGCCGGCTGCGAAAGGTGATGGCCTCCGCCCCCATGCGGGCTCGCGCAAACTCAAGCCCTCGCCAGCGGAAGGAAAGCTCGGCTGGAGACAGCACCGCAACTTCACAGTTCTGCAGAATGGTCTGAATGCGGGAGATCGATTCGCCGAATCGCTCCAGTGCGGCGGTTTCGTTAGTGGCAGAAGACTCCCGGCACAGGTCGAGCCAAAGAATCCCGAAGGTCAAGGCCGCATCGATCGAGCTCTGCGTCTCGGAAGTATTCACGCCCAGCAGCGCAAAGGCGGTCTGACCTTGCCGCAGCAAGCCACGCGCGTAAATCGGACCAAACGATCTCTCCAGATCAACTCGGGTGGTGAGGCGGGAGATCGCGTACCCGGGAAAATGTCTTTCGAAGGCCCGCTTCAGCCTGGCCTCGCTACCCGCGCCGCCCGCTTCGCCGTGGGAGAGCGCCGGTCGCGCTCCCGGCAGATTTCTAATTTCGTAGGCTGCGGCTGCCCGAGCCGCTGCACCGCCAGGCGCAATGTGCCGTTCTTCACCTCCGCGTCGAGCACGCGCCGCACGGTATTCCGCTCCGGCGACCACAGATGGAGCAGGCACTTGTTGTGCTCGCCCGATATCGAATACTTCGACTGCGCCAGGTCGAACATCACTGCGCCATCTTCGATCACGACGGCGCCCGAGGCCTCGCCCAAGAACTCCTCAAGCGTGTGTGTAAGCGACTCTGCATTCATGCCGCAATTGTCGTGAATCGGAGCGGTCAAAGTCTGTGACGAATGAACATTGGCATGTGGAAATCTTTGGGAGGGCGGAGACTAAGGTTGAGCCATCAAGGCCCGGACAATCGGGGGGGCAGGACTTTTTGCCAATCTGCGCCACGGGGAATGGGGTTACCTGCGTACCGCTCCAACCTCCTGCTCTGCCGTCTCGTCTCCCCCATGTGTGATAATGGTCCATCGGAGCTAGCCCGAGTCCGCACGACACTCGCCGGCATCTAAACAACGTGGACAAATATAACGATAAAGCCCGCTTTTTCTTCGAACATTACGGCCTGGCCGAGCGTGACCTGGAGCGGTACCTTGCCGCTGCGCTCTCAGCCGGAGGCGACTACGCCGACCTGTATTTCGAGTATCTCTCATCGACCGCGCTCTCGATGGACGAGTCGATGATCAAGTCGGCCAGCCAGGGGATCTCCGCGGGGTGCGGCGTCCGAGTGGTCAGTGGCGAGCGCACTGGATACGCCTACACCGATGATCTTTCTTCCGACCGCATTCTCCACGCGGCGCGGACTGCGGCGCTGATTGCGAGCGCTCCGGCCAGGGCGACCGTCGCTGGATTTCAGAAGACCGCGGCACGCAGCCTATATCCGGTAACGCTGCCGAGCGTGGACGCCGAGATCAGCGCCAAAGTCGAGCTGCTCATGCGAGCGGACAAGACGGCGCGCGCGTATGATCCGCGCATCAAGGAAGTCCGCGCCAGCTACGGCGACGAGCTACGCAACATTCTGATCGTCGCGTCTGACGGCACTTTCGCCGAGGACTCTCAGCCGCTTGCGCGCATGAACGTGAGCTGCATCGCCAAGACGGAAGGCAACTCCGCCCGTGGCACGTCCGGCGGCGGAGGCCGCGTCGCACTCGACTTCTTCTTCGGCGACAAAAATCCAGAATTCTTCGCCAGGGAATCCGCCCGCCAGGCGATCTTGCAGCTCGATGCTCGCGAAGCACCTGCCGGAGAAATGGAAGTCGTGCTCGGTCCGGGATGGCCCGGGGTCCTGTTGCACGAAGCGGTGGGCCATGGACTGGAAGCAGACTTCAATCGCAAGAAGACCTCGGCGTTCGCGGGCCTGATTGGCAAGCGGGTCGCCAGTGAAAAATGCACCGTGGTCGACAACGGCACCATGCCGTGGCGCCGCGGATCGCTCAACGTTGACGACGAGGGCGAGCCCACGCAGGAAACGGTCCTGATCGAAAAAGGAATTCTGAAGGGATATCTCAGCGACAAGCTGTCCTCGCGGCTGATGGGCATCGCCGACACCGGCAATGGACGGCGCGAGAGTTACGAGCACATCCCCATGCCACGCATGACGAATACGTACATGCTGGCCGGGCAGGACAATCCGGAAGACATCATCCGCTCGGTGAAGCACGGAGTCTACGCCGTCAATTTCGGCGGAGGCCAGGTTGATATCACTAATGGCAAGTTCGTCTTCTCGGCGAGCGAAGCCTACATGATCGAAGACGGCAAGATCACCGCGCCGATCAAAGGCGCCACGCTGATCGGCAACGGGCCTGACGTGCTGACGCGAGTCTCGATGGTTGGCAACGATCTGAAGCTCGATGAAGGCGTGGGCACCTGCGGCAAAGATGGGCAGGCCGTGCCGGTTGGCGTCGGTATCCCGACGTTGAAAATCGATCGCCTGACCGTGGGCGGAACCGCGAGGAAGGATCCCGGCGGCTTCATGCAGTAAGCCTTTGGCTGATTTCCGATTTGCGATTTCAGATTTCAGATTGGAGTCGCCGGCGTTGTTCAATCTGAAATCTGCAATCTACAATCTGAAATTTTCTTATGTCCCCAACTGAACTCGAAGCTAAAAACACGAAACTCCAAACCGACCTCCGCGAAGTTGCGCAGGACATCGTGTCCCGGGCGATGAAAGGCGGCGCGTCTGCCGCCGAATGCGTCGTGCGCGAAGGCGACGAATTCTCCACGCTAGTCCGCCTAGGCCAGGTCGAAACGCTGAAAGAATCCGGCTCTAAATCCATCGGCGTGCGCGTGTTCTTTGGACAGCGCGCCGCCAGCACGTACTCGAGTGACTTCTCTAAACAAGGCCTCGACCGCATGGTGAAGTCCGCTCTCGAATTGGCGAAGATCACGTCTGAAGATCCCTTCGGCGGAATTCCCGACGCTTCGCAACTCGGACAACTGCAGGGCAATCTCGATCTCTATCACGAAGACGTTTACTCGCTGCCTGGCGCTGCCCGCATCGATTACGCCCGCCGCACCGAGAAGGCCGCGCTCGATTTCGACCCGCGCATCAAGAACTCCGAAGGCGGATCATTCGACGCTGCCACCGGACACAAAGTCTTAGCCAACTCGCACGGGTTCATCGGCGAATACTCGCGGTCGTACTGCTCCGTCGCCGCGGTCCCCATCGCGCAAACTGACGAGGGCGCGATGCAGCGCGATTACTGGTACTCGGTCGCGCGGACGCTGAAGAAACTCGACGCTCCCGAAAAAGTTGGACGGATCGCAGCCGAGCGCACGCTCCGACGGCTTGGCGCCAAAAAAGCGAAAACCGCGACCGTGCCGATCGTGTTCGATCCCATGGTCTCGACCTCGATCCTCGAGCACATCTTCGAAGGTATCAACGGAGACTCGGTTTACCGCGGCGCTAGTTTCCTCGCCGGTAAGCTCGGCCAGAAAATCGCTGGCGACAACGTCACGGTGATCGATGACGGCACGATCCCTGGTGGATTCGGCACGGCTCCCTTCGACGGCGAGGGCATCCCTACGCGTCGCACCGTTGTTATCGAGAACGGTGTGCTGAAGTCGTACCTGCTGAACACGTACACGGCAAAGAAGCTCGGCCTGCAAACCACAGCGAATGCCTCACGCGGACTGGCGGGTACACCAGGCATCGGCCCGGGAAATTACTTTCTGCAGCCGGGTGCGAAGAGCCCGAAAGAATTAGTCGCAGGAATCAAAGAAGGCTTGTATGTGACGGAGTTCCTGGGGCAAGGCGTGAATCTTGTGACTGGAGATTACTCGCGTGGTGCCTCCGGCCTCTGGATTCAGAACGGTGAACTCACCTACCCGGTCGAAGAAATCACGGTCGCGGGGAATTTGAAAGACCTGTTCTTCAACATCTCGGAAATCGCGAACGACCTCGAATTCCGCGGCTCGGTCGCAGCACCAACAATCCGCATCGACGGCCTAACCGTAGGCGGCGAATAGCTTGTGTGTAGGGACGGACGCCTTCGTCCGTCCCGCGAGCAAAGCGAGCGTGTCGAACCCTTCCCAAACATCAGCCCCATCCCAGTTCATGGCATAGAATGCATTGTCCTCTCTGCCGTCGCTGAAAAGAACATTCACCACAGAGGACACTGAGGTCCACAGAGGATCACTGCCGAGGTGCGCTCATGAAGTTCGCCAAAGTAGTTTTCTGGATTGCCGCAATCTGGGGAGTTCTCGTCATCACGCCTCTGTATTTCCTGTACGACACGATCGGACGCCAGGACCCGCCTGCGATCACGCATCCCGGGTTCTACTACGGATTCGCGGGCTGCGCCCTCGCCTGGCAGTTCGCATTTCTCGTTATCGCGAGAGATCCGGTCCGCTTCCGCGCGATGATGATCCCTTCGGTCTTCGAGAAATTCAGCTTTGCCGTCGCGCAAACCGTGCTCTACTTTCAGCACCGTCTGCACTCGTCCGACCTGGCCCTTGGCGGAATTGACGGCCTTCTCGGAGTATTGTTCTTGCTTGCGTTCTTTCGGACGTCCGCCACGACACCGTCGCTGGATAAAGCCTGATCTCACCGGGAGCACTCGTGAACCGCCGCGCATTCCTGAAATCCGCCAACCTCGCTGGACTCGCGATCGCTCTTCCTTCTGCTGCGTTTGCGGCCGCCGAAGAGAAGAAGGCAGCTCCTGCGAACGCATCCTCCAACCCCAATACCATTCTTCTCAAAGACTATCGACCGCTCTCGATCTACAAAGTTCCGGTCACTCGCGTCGAGAAAGCGAAGTTCCCCATCATCGACATGCACTCGCACCCCGAGCCCAAGACCGGCGCCGAGATCAATACCTGGATCAAGAACATGGACGAAGTCGGCGTTGAGAAATCCATCGTCCTGACGATGACCACGGGGAAGCCCTTCGACGAGATCAATGCGAAATATTCCAAGCATCCCGACCGTTTCGAAGTTTGGTGTGGCCTTGATTTCTCGGGGCACAACACACCCGGGTTTACTGACAACGCCGTTCGGGAGCTCACACGCTGCTACGATGCCGGCGCGAAAGGCATCGGGGAAATTCATGACAAAGGCCAAGGTCTGCGATCCGGAAAATCTACCGCGCCCGGCCTGCACCCCGACGACCCTCGCGTGGACGCAATCTGGGAAAAGGCGGCCGAACTGCGCATGCCCGTCAGCCTGCACGTCGCGGACCCCATATGGATGTATCAAGCGATGGACAAGCACAACGACGGGCTGATGAACGCCTATCAGTGGCGCTTGGACAATCAGCCCAACATCGTCAAACTCCCGGGCATGATTGAAATCCTCGAGCGCACCGCGACCCGGCATCGGAAGACGACATTCGTTGCGTGCCACTTCGCCAATCTCGATTACGATCTCGCGCACCTCGGGGAAGTTTTCGACCGCAACCCCAATCTTTACGCCGATATCGCTGCCCGGTACGCCGAGACCGCGCCGATCCCCCGCTTCGCCGCGCAGTTCTATGCGAAGTATTCGGACCGCTTGGTTTATGGCACCGACATGGGATTCGACACGAAGATGTACCGCATCACCTTCCGCATTCTCGAATCGCAGGACGAGCATTTCTACGAAACTGAGCAGTTCGGGTATCACTGGCCGCTTTACGGGCTGGGACTCAGCGATGAAATTCTCGAGCGCGTGTACCGCGGGAACGCGGCTCGGCTGCTGGCGGCGCGATCGAGCTAGAACTGCCTTCACGCGGGATGCAGACTCCGGCAAGGGCGTGGAAGAGCGGCGCTTCAGCGCCGCGTAAAGCGCAGACTACGAGAGGGCTTCAGCCCCCGTGGGCGCGACCGCAGACTTTGCCGGCGATCGCGTAAAAAGACTTTCAAGCCGGAGGCAGACTACAACGCTCGCTTTGCTCGCGGGACAGCCGAGGCGGCTGTCCCCACATAAAACCTGGACGGACGAAGGCGTCCGTCCCTACACAAGCAATTACTGGTGCGGCGCCGCCGCGGCTGACGTGGCCGGGGCTGACGATGGTGCGTCGAAGGAATTGCCGATGGCGTCGCCGGAGAGGACTAACTCCACCCGGCGGTTTTGCTGGCGGCCTTCTGGGGTGTCGTTGGACGCGATGGGAGTGGTCTTGCCGAAGCCGTGTGCTTCAACCGAGCCCGAGGCAATTCCCTGCTGCACGAAATAATCTCGAACCGCCTGCGCGCGCAGCTCCGAGAGGCTCTGGTTGTATTCGTCGCCGCCAACGCTGTCGGTATGTCCTTCAACCGAGACGTGCAGGCTTGGATACGCGAGGATGATGCCGGAAACCTTCGCCAGGCGCTCGCGGGCTCCGGGAGCCAGTTCGTAGCTGCCGCTGCGGAACAATACGTCAGACATGTTGGCGACGAGTCCGCGGGCGGAGTCGCGAGTCGCAAGAATCGAGTTGAGCTGCTGCAGGAGGCGTTCGCGAAGGTCCTGCTTTTCGCGTTCGGCCTGCTGGCGTAGATTTTCCGACTGAGCGGCAGCGGCGCGAGCCTGAACGGTCTCGGCGGCGAGCGCCTGCTGTTGCGCGACGGCATCCGCTTTGGCCTTCTCAGCTTCTTCTTTCTGGCGGGCGGCGTCCTGGGCTGCGGCCATGGCTTCCTGCTTCATGCGCTCGGCTTCCGCCCTGGCTTGTACGGCTGCAGCGCGATCTTTCTCGGCTTGAATGCGCGCCTGATCGGCGGCTTGGCGCGCGGCTTCGGCATCAGCGCGGCGCTTGGCTTCCGCGTCGGCGTCGGCGCGGGCCTTCGCCTCTCGTGCGGCGGCAGCAGCTTGCGCTTCTTCTTCGGCCTTCTGCTTTACAGCCATCACACGCGCTTCTTCGGAAGTCTCAGTCGCTTCTTTTGCGGCGATGGCGACAGTCTCTTTCTTTTGCTTCTGACGATAGAGCTCCTCGGCGTGCATCAACTGCTGGCCCGCCTTGGAAAGGATCGAAGGGGCGTACTTATCGGCGCCGGCGATATGTGCGATGCGGACGGCGTTGCGCGCTTCAAACAGCTCCAGCGGAGTTTTCGAATCGATGCCGAAGATGGCGTCCTGAATGTGGGCGTTGGTCGCGGAGTAGGTGCCGCGAGTAACGAGTTCGTACTTGGCTTCGATGTTCTCGGTCGCAGCGCCGCTGATCGACGAGCTTTCGGCGACGACCATGTTGCCGGGTTGGGTCACCGCGAAGTACGGCTCCGCGGTAACGATCATGCCGAAGCTCTGCAAGTCGGTGAAGGCCTTGACCTGCGCGTTGCCATGATGATCAAGCGTAAGCTCGCCGAGGTTCACCGGGCGTCCTTGAGGCGAAACCGCCCAGAGCACATAGGTCAGATACTCGAGCCCGAACTTGGTGGCGTCTTCAAAACCTTCGAACTTGGCTTCAATCTGGAAATTGGTCTTCTTGCCTTCGACCTTCGCTTCGCCGGTGGCGCGCTGCATCAGATCGCTGCCGCGAAAGTCGACTCGAGTCGATCCACCCTGCAGCCGATAGTGCATGGCTTTGATGGTGCGCATCACCGTAGGCGCAGGAGCAGCGTTGAGTACGCCGCTCGAGGTGGTGGCGACCGTCGTCGTGGTGACCGTTTGCGTGGTCGTGGACGTCGACGGAGCTTGGGTTTGCGCGGACGCGAGCACCGCCGCGGCAGAGAAGATTACGGCCAGACACAGTTTTTTCACAGTGTTTCTCGATCTGGGGGAGATAGAGATTTCTAATCTTCTATATGTTGCGGGAGAAGCGTCTGAATGCAAAGGACAAGAAGGGTGGGGACTTTAGTAACGGGTCGGAGTGCAATCGGCAAGCTGGGAAGATCTTTCGGTCGGCAGATGCCTAACTCCGGGTTCTGCTAAGTATTGTCATTCCGACCGAAGGGAGGAATCTGCTTGCGGCCGGCACCGTGGCGCTGCCAGGCGACAGCAGATTCCTCCACGGCTACGCCGTTTCGGAATGACAAAGCGTTCCGGAATGACAAGGGGTTAGGAGTTGTCATTCCGACCGAAGGGAGGAATCTGCTTGCGGCCGGCACCGTGGCGCTACCAGGCGACAGCAGATTCCTCCACGGCTACGCCGTTTCGGAATGACAAAGCGTTCCGGAATGACAAGGGGTTTAGGGGTTGTCATTCCGACAGGGAGGAATCTGCTTGTGGCCGGCACCGTGGCGCTGCCAGCGACAGCAGATTCCTCCACGGCTACGCCGTTTCGGAATGACAAAGCGTTCCGGAATGACCATGGGTAGGAGTTGTCATTCTGACCGAAGGGAGGAATCTGCTGTCCTTACCACGCGCATCACCGCCGGCCCACCCCAACCTTCCGCCAGGTCCTCCCAAGGTGGATTACGTTCCTCGATCAGGGCGATCTTCTTGTCGCGCCGCCATTTCTTTAGTTCCGTTTCCCGTGCAATAGCGTCTCCGACGTTGTGAAAGCTTTGGAAATACACCCGACGATGGACGCGGTAACGGCGTGTGAACTCTCCGCCTTCGCCCGCGCGGTGTTGGAGCACTCGCTGCAGAGAAATCCTGTCACGCCGATGTAGGGAACGCGGCTCTTGCTGGCCATGATGTAGACGTAGTAAGTGCGCTGTTGAGCCATGAGTCTTCCCCTTCTGGGTTGTCCGCCAAACCTTGTCATTCCGACCGGAGGGAGGAATCTGCTCGTGGCCGGCAGCGTGGCGCTGCAGACGACAGCAGATTCCTCCACGGCTACGCCGTTTCGGAATGACAAGAAGGGAAGGAACTATTCGGCAAGCATTCGGACTCAGGGAAGCACTGCGATGGTGCCTTTGGGGCCGACGACCAGCGCTCCGCCTTCCGGAAAGGCACTGACTGCGTTGAAGGCGAAGCCTTGCTTCTTCTTCCCGTTGATGCGGCGGGGATCGTTCGGCGGGCGGAAATCAAAGATAAAGTCTTCCCCGATGATGAAAAGACGCTGGGGCGCGACTGGCTTGGTCAGCTTTTTCCCGATCCCTTTCGCGGGTTGCTCCTCGGCTTGTTGCCGGATTGCTGCAGCATTCACCTGCTGGTCGTAGGCCACGGCCGAGAAATATGCCTGCGGGTGCAGGTCGGAGAGCCTCCACGTCTTGCCACCATCCTCGGTGAAAGCCAGGTTGGGGGCGTCATCGTCAGGATGCTTGTAGTCGCCGCCGGCGATAACGCCGTGACGCGCGTCGCGGAAGGCGATGGAGAAGATGCCGGCGGATTCGGGACCGTGGAGGATAGGAGTGTTGAAGGCCTCCCAGGTTTTTCCGCGGTCAGGGGAGTGGAAGACGCGGGCGGCTTTGCCGCCGGTGGCGAACCAGATGTTGGGATCGGAGGCTGAAGCGCCGCTAACGCGCCGCTCTTCCACAAGCGCAATGCAACTATTGCTGGCTGCGAAAGCGCCTTCACCTTCGAGGGCTTCAGGTAGCTGTGAGGGCGGGATCGCATGCCAGGATTCGCCATCTTCCGTCGCGAGCAGTTCGAATTTCGGTTTCCCCTTTTCGTCCGGGATGGGATCTCCGACGACGATGCCATGCTTTGGATCCCAGAAAGCAATGGAATTGAAAAATCCCTTGGGATTCGAGTTGGTGAACTGCAATTGCCAGTGCTGGCCAGCGTCGGACGTGTGGTAGATGCGTGATTGGTCGCCCGGGCCCGCGGACATCAAAAAAACTTCATTTGCCGAGAACGCCACTACGGCTCGGAAGTCGAGCGTCGTGGCGTCGGGGATCTGGCCGGGAATCCAAGTTTGGCCGCCGTCCGTGGTGCGGAGATAGGTGCCGTGCGTGCCGCTGGCCCACGCGACCTGCCGCGAGACTGCACTCACGCCGCGGAGATTCTCAGTCGTGTGGGAAGTCTGGACCCTAGGACCGGCTTGGGCGATGGCGATCGCCGAAAGGAACAGCCACACAAAAGAACGCATGAAGGGGATTGTCGCAGGTCGCGTTCTAAAACCCAAATTCTGGAAACCACAGTCGGGCCCGACGGAACGCCGCTGATCGCATTCATAAATTCGCGCCAGACTGGGCCAGAATCGGCACTACAATTACAACCAATCTTTGCTAGCTCACTTCATAGTTGAAAGCCAGGGGTTTTCGCCACAGTCGTAGTTCCGTTCACTGTGAGGGTTCAACCGCGGATTCCTATCCGACCGATTTCGCGGAATAGCTGAAGTTCCAGGGTATCGAGGGGTTCTTATGTTTCACATTGGTTACAAACCCGCACTTTGGAGCGGGTTTTTGCTCTTGGCAAGTTTGTGTTGGGGACAAACGCTAAAAGTGCGTTCCTCCGAAACGACGGTCAAGGACGAGCCTGCGCCGCCACCCACTCCGGTTCCGGTCAAACTTGAAATGAGCGTACCCGCCGGTACTCCGATCAAGGTGGCTCTGGATTCAGAGGTGCGTATCCGGAGAGTGGGGCAGCCGATCCACGGCCAGACGATGGAGCCAGTGTATGCCTTCGATAAGCTCCTGATTCCGGTGGGAACCACGGTGACTGGGAAAATCTCGGGAATCGACGCCGTTGGGAAAAAAAGGACAACTCTGGAAGCAATGGACGGGAACTTTACACCGGAGCGGGCGGTGCATGTGCAGTTCGATGAGCTTGTCATGGGCGACGGACAGCGGCTTCCAATTCAAACCGTGGCGTCTCCGGCTCCCAACGGAATCTTGCGCTTTGTTCCCGCCAACGCCAAAGCGGAGAAAAAGAGCAAGGTAGAAGATGCCGCTTCCAGAAAAGTCAGCGAAGCACGCCAGCGGGTGCGCCAGCAATGGAGCGACCTCAAGAAGCAGATTCACGAGCCGGGAAAATTGCACAAGCTGAAGCGGCTGGCAATCGCGCAGCTTCCGGTGCGCCCTCAATATCTGGATGCGGGGACAACTTTCAATGCGGACTTGCAGCAGCCACTCGATTTCGGTAGCGAATCGATCCAACCGGAGAATCTCAGCGAGATCGGCACTCCACCTCCGACCGGCAGCATTGTGCATGCGCGCCTGATCACAGCGCTCAGTTCGGCAACGTCGAAGAAGGGCGACACAGTCGAGGCCGTGATTACCGAGCCGCTGGTGGCCTCCGATCACTTGATCTTGCCCGAGGGCAGCGTGATTCGCGGATCGGTGACGCAATCGCAGCCTGCGCGCCGGCTGGCGCGTAACGGGCAACTTCGAATCCTGTTTCATGAAGTCGCTCCGCCGAACGGAGTCGAGCAGAAAGTTGTGACCAGCCTGGAAGGCGTGGCGGTCGCTAACGGTCAGCACCTGAAGCTGGACCGGGAAGGCGGCGCTCAGGTCACAACGCCGCGAACGCGCTATCTGACGACTGGCATTCAAGTCATGCTGGCGGCAGCCTCGGCCTCCCCGGATGGAGATCACGACTTGCACCGCGGAGGTGGCGGCGGCGATCTTGGCGGGAGCGCGGCCAATGGCGCTTCCGGCTTTCGCTTTGTAGGAGTGGCAATCGGATTAGTGGCGCGGTCTCGAATCGTTGCCACCGGCTTTGGAGCTTATGGAGCCGCCAATTCGATCTACTATCATTTCCTGGCGCGCGGACACGATGTGCTCTATCCGAAACACATGGGGATGGTGATTGGGTTGGGGACACGCGAAGCGAATCACAATGCGGCGCAACCAGCCCAGCCTGATCCCGCGCAGCCGCCTGCGGGAGCGGGGAATTGAATCAGAGGCGGATTTTTGGGGCGGGCACTACTCGGCTGAGATGCCGGCGTTGGCGACTGAATTCGCAAACTACTTTGCCGTGAAGTCTACGAAGGACGCGGTCTTGCCGATATAAATACGCAGGCTGCAACGGGCGCCGACGTGGGCGAAGGCAACTTCCAACTGCTCGGTGGCCGATTCCACCTGAGCAGTTTCCATCTGGGCGCGAGCCACGTCTTGCTTCTCGTCATATGCCGATCCCGCGGTGACGTTCTTGTTCACGGCGATCGACCAGTTGCCGCGGGCGGGAATCGGATAGACGGTGTACGCACCGATAGGAATCACCGAGCTCCCCAGTGACAGTTGCACTTCCGTAAACAGCGTCATCGGTGTGCCGCCCGGGGCCCACGGTTTGCCGTTGGAAAACCTCTCTTGCTTGGCCGAGACCGGCGTGTAGCGAATATAAACCTGGCGTCCATCGTCCAGATTGCAGGTGGTAGTGGATTGATTGCCGCCGTTTTGCGCGGCGACGCACGGAGCCAACAATAACGATATGAGTACTGCTCTCCAGACGATCGTGGCCGACATGTGGAAAGCCTCCCGCGCAGAAGTGTATAGCCCAAAGGGGTTTTTGGGGAAGGGATTTAGCGGGCGAATTGCAATCAGCTGGCCTGAAAGGCTTGAACCACGAAGGGCACAAAGGTACACGAAGGAAAGCGCATGGCTTCAGTCTCGTTCGTCATGGACCTTCGGTGACGTTTAACGCCGTCTGACCCGTTGCTACCGTCATTAGCAGGTACCAGTGCGTCAGGTGCCAACGAGGACGGAGTCAATGGCGAAAGCAAAACTAAGAATTCTTTATGGCGAAGGCGATGGGGACGTTTTAGCGCAGCAAGCCACGGCATTTGAAAAGGCCGGACACGTGGTGCAGAAGGCGGAGGGGCGCAAGAACGTGGACGAGGCTCTGAAGAAGTCTACGTTCGACCTGGTAATTCTGGGATCGACATTGAGCCGAAACGACAGGCATCACCTGCCCTACATGGTGAAGAAGGTGAATGCCGAAACCAGCGTGCTCGTCATGCATGCCGATGGAAGCCGCCATCCGTATGTGGATGCTTGCGTGGATACCGGTTCGAGCATGGACACGGTGTTGAACCGGATCGAGACCATGAAGATTGCTGGCATGATGCCGCAGGCGGCAGCTGCCGGGGCGGGAAGGTAAGAGCGTACTCAGTACCCAATTGAACGAAAGGGTGGCCTGGCGGCCGCCCTTTTTTCGTTTCGTCACAATCAGAGAATCACGGTGCGTACGAATCAACTTTGTTAATGGTGGAATGAAAGAGCCGCTTCGAGGTCCAAATCGATGCTTGCGATTCGCGATGTGCGGTGAAGTGGAAAGAGTTTGGGAAATTTCGCGATGAAGTCAAGAACCCCACCCTGTCGCACAAAAAGCGACAAGCGTGGGGCACCCTAAGATTATTGGAAGAGATCGATTACGGAAGGGTTCGCGGGGCCGGCTTCCCGGCTGCACCCTTGTAGTCCTTTGGGTAAACCACGAGACAGCGATTCGAGCCTTCGCCTTCGCTTTCAGTCTGAAGATCGGCTTCGTCGCGCAAGGCCAGGTGGACGATGCGGCGCTCGCGCGAAGACATGGGGTTGAAGTGGTACGGAGTCCCAGTCTTGCGGACTTTCTCGGCGGCGACATTGGCAGCGGTGCGCAGTTCCTGAATGCGCATGGAGCGGCGATTCTGGCAGTCGAAGCAGACTTTCTCGTGCTCGGCGGAGGCAAGGTGGAGCATCTCGAGCGCGAGCAGTTCAAGGGCGCGCAGCAACTCTCCGCCACGATCGAGCAGAAGCGCGGAATCGGGGCCGGAGAAGTCGACCAGGATTTCGGGCTTCTCCCAGTCGCGATTCTCCGGAAGAGGCGGGTCGACGATGATGCGGTACTTGAGGTGAAGACCGCCGTGAGTGACAACGGCCTGAAGGAATTGGTTGATCTGATTGGCGGCAGCGACTTTGTCCATAAGAAGCTTTCAGCTATCTGGGGCTAAAGCCCCAATCTCGATTTGCGTCCGACGCGGCGCTGAAGCGCCGCTCTTCCACCTGCTACTTGTCTTTCTTCCTGGCGCGCTTGGCCATCATCTCGCGCATCTCGCGGCCGAGCGACGTGCGATTCATCACGGCCTGCTGTGCGATCTGGATCAAATTGCTCATAGCGTAGTACAAGTTCAAACCCGCCTGCAGCCGGAAGAAAATGAAGCCCATCATCAAAGGCATCATCACGTTCATCATGCGCTGTTGTGCGGGATCCATACCGGCCTGCGGCGTCATGCGCTGCATAACTAAGCTGCTGATGACCATCAGAATCGGGATTATGTAAATCGGATCGGGTGCTGATAGATCCTTAATCCAGAGCCAGTGCGCGTGCCGCAGATCGAGTGCCGTCGACAGCATCCGGTAATACGCGAACAGGAAGGGCATCTGGATGAGCAGCGGAAGGCATCCGCCTGCGGGATTGACGCCTTCTTTCTTATAGAGCGCAGCGATCTCTTCGTTCATCGCCGCCTTGCGCGGATCGCGCAAGCTGTACTTCTTGTATTTCTCCTGAATCGATTTGATCTGCGGCGCCACGCGCTGCATCTTCAGCATCGACTTCATTTGCGTGATGCGCAGCGGTAGCAAGGCCAGGCTGATGATCAGCGTCTGAAGAACGATGGCCCATCCCCAGTTGTGAATGATGTGATGGTAGGTCCAGCGCAGCCAGACGAAAAGCGGTTTGGCGATGATGCCCAACCAGCCGAAGTCGACCAAGCCGTTCAGATCGTTGTCAGCCCCCGAGACGCCGGGGACTGGAATCTTCTGCAGAACCTGCAGCTCTTTCGGGCCGGCGAACAGTCGCTCCGAGACGGCGCCGTGAAGATTCCCGACAGCAACCCCGATCACGTCAACATTGACTGTGTCCTGAGGCTTCCGCGGGTCCTTCGGAATCGCCATGCTGTGATTCAGAGTGACCATCGAAACGGCAATAGGATCGTCAGGAATGAAGACGGCGGCAAAATATTGATCAGTGGGCCCGGCCCAGTGGAAGGGGCCGGGCATGGTCGCTCCGCCGATCACCTGCGTGCACTTCGAGAACAGAGAGAAAATCCCTCCTCCGCAACGGGGGGATACTCGTTCGATGTTCTTGTTGAACTGGTAGGCGAGAAGCGAGCTCGCATAAAAAGCGGGCGAGGTCTGATCACCAAACCCGGAGGGCCACGCTAAGAAAGCTTCCTTCGGCGACCCTTTGTAAGTTAGGCTGGCGTCGACTTTGACGACGTAAGTGTCGTCAAACTTGAAGACCTTGCGGACTGTTAGATCCTGGTCAGAGTATTCGAAGGTGATCTGCCTGCCATCCTGGGTCGCAACGTAGAGCGCCGAGTTCAGGCGTCCGCGAAGCCCTTCGTCATAGGTCCACAGCGAGAGCGGATATCCATACTGCGCGGCCGCACTGGGATTGACCAAGTCGAGCTTACCGGTTTCGGCATCGTTGTCGAATTTCTTGAGAATCCAGGATTTGATCTGCCCCCCCCGGTTCGTGAACGTGACGCGGTAGAGGTCGCTCTCGATGACAGTCTCTGTCTCCCCAGCAGCCTGTTTCGTGACTGCGGGCGCTGAGGGGGTAGCTGTGGTGGGTGAGGCGGCTGTCGACGCCGGAGGAGCAGGCGGAGTCTGTTCCGTCTGAGCGATCTTCTGCGGAGGCGGAGGAGTGGGGAAGTACTTCTTCAGCAGAGGCTGCGCGAGCAGCATGAAGACGAAGGAGACCAAGAAAATCAGCAGCAGTCGCTTTTCGCTGCCCGGCTCGGTTTGAGGATTGCGATATTCGGCCAAAGTATTATGAGTTCCGTTTCAAGAACGACCACCAGGGCTCAGTCCCGGAGAATTCCGAGTGTCTGACGCGTCCCCAAGGCCGCTCTTCCATGGGGCTTCGGTGGCGCGTTTAACCACCGGATCGTAACCACCCTTAACGAACGGATGGCAGCGCAGAAGGCGCGCCGCACCCATCATTCCTCCGTGCAACACTCCGAACCGCTCGATCGCTTCCATCGCATATTCCGAGCACGTGGGCGTATAGCGGCAAGACGGTGGGAACATAGGTGAGATGGCCCACTTGTAGGCCCGCAAGATCTGCCACAGTCCGCGTTGAACGACTTTACGCATTAATTATTGGCTTCCGGCCTCGAGGTTCCGCGACCTTTGCGGGCGGCTGCGACCGAGCCTCCCTGACCTTTCGCCAACTTCCTCTCTATGACTACGAAAGCCTGGCTCACTTCGTTCAGCAGGGCATCGAACCTTATGGTTGCCAACACCTTCTTCGGATTGATCACGACGTCGCTATTTGGGCCCGGAAAAGGCCGGGTGAGGCGAACTGCCTCTCGCAGGCGACGCTTCAGGCGATTTCGCTGAACGGCGCCTCCCAAAGCGCGCCCTACGGTGAATCCGACGCGCAGACCCGAAATTGCCGGAACTCTAGTAACCCCAACGGCTTGCCGGTCCAGGTAGAAAACAGTCATGGATGCCGAGAAATGCCGGCGCCCCTGCTTGTATACACGCTCAAAATCGGCGTGGCGTAACAACCGAGAGCTGCGGGGAAACGTGGCTTTCGCCGTTCGCGGCTCGACACCTTGATTCGATGCTCCGGGCACACTGGCGGTCACAGTGCCTCTACGCTACAGAACGCTTTTGCGATTGACGCAGCCGCGGCCGAGGGCCCCCGCGCCACACTATTCGCGGAAACCTGGTTTCACTGAGACCCGCTTGCGCCCCTTGGCGCGGCGGCGAGAAAGAACCTTTTGGCCGCCTTGGGTCTTCATGCGCGTGCGGAATCCGTGTTTCTTGGATCGCTTGCGCCGGTTGGGTTGGAAAGTACGCTTAGGCATGAAAAGTAGCTGCTCCTGATTCGTTCGACGGTCTTAGGGCAAACTGAAAGTATAAATCAGGGGCTGGTTTCGCGCCAAACGCTAACCTTATGCCAGCTGAGGCAAAATTCCTTAACCACGAAGGACACGAAGTAACACGAAGGATTTCCTTTGTGAACCTTAGTGCCCTTAGTGGTTAAAGCTTTTGTTCGGGAATTGGAACGCAGGAAACGTAGTCAGGAATCATCGGCGGAATATGTACACTATTGCAGTGCGGGCTTCGAACAAAATGGGTTGTCCCGCAATTTCTTGACGCAGTCTAAATCTGATCCTGAAAACCCAAGCGCCGCGATGGCGCACCAGAGCGCGGAGGTGTCCACAACTCCGGATGCCGATCCTCGTCCGCCCGAGGTTAGCGCGAGCGATCGCGACAGCGAGGTCAACAAGGAGCTTAGACGGCTGAATCGGGCGCTGCGTGCCCTGAGTGCCTGCAACCAGGCGCTCGCGCAGGCGACCAGCGAACAGGAACTGCTGAACCAGATCTGCGGAATCATCGTGCAAGTAGGCGGGTACCGTATGGCTGGCATCGGCTATGCCCAGCAGGACGAGCAGAAGACGGTGCGCCCCATGGCCCATGCCGGGTACGACAGCGGCTATCTGGAGACCATAGAGCTCAGTTGGTCGGATACTCCGCCCGGTAGGGGCCCGATTGGGACAGCGATTCGAGAGAACCGCATTTGCATCTTCGGCGATACGGCCAATGATCCGTTATTCGCCCCCTGGCGGCAGGCGGCGCTCGAGCGTGGCTACGCAGCGGTGATCTCCTTTCCTCTTCGAGTGGCCGGCCTGCCCTTCGGCGTACTCGCCATCTACTCCGAGCAAGTACACGCGTTTGAGAAATCGGAAGTCGAATTGTTGACCGAGATGGCCAACAATCTGGCGTTCGGTATCACCGCACTGCGCTCGCAGGAAGAGGGCCGGCGCGTGACAGCAGCGCTGCAGGAAGCGGAAGCCAAGTATCGACAACTCGTCGAGCAAGTACCGGCGATTTCGTATGTCGCCGAGGCCGGGGCCTTCGGTCCATTTCTCTATATGAGCCCGCAGGTGACGACCATCCTGGGCTACAAGCCGGAAGACTGCCTCGCCGATCCGCGCTTTTGGTGGGAACACCTGAATCCCGAGGATCAAACCCAGGCCCTGCTGGAGGATACGTGGGAAGAGGGCCGGCTCTTTCACATTGACTACCGGATGCGGCGGAATGATGGGGAGGAAATCTGGGTTCGCGACGAGGCCATCATCGTGCGCGACCCGCATACCGGCAAACGCCTGACTCGCGGCCTGCTGGTGGATATTACCGAAAGGAAGCGCGCCGAAGAGGCTTTGCGCGAGAGCGACGAGCGTTATCGCAATTTTGTGTCGCAAAGTTCGGAGGGCATCTACCGCATGGAATATGACCCGCCGGTGCCCTGCCACCTGACGGTCGAGGAGCAACTCGCGAGGGGCTACAAATGCGGATTTATGGCCGAGTGTAACGACGCCATGGCAAGAATGTACGGGCGCGCATCATCGCAGGAGCTGATGGGGAAGCCATTCTCGGACTTTTTGATCCTGCACCATCCCGTCACGCGGCAGTTCATGGAGGAATTCATTCGCGGAGGATATCGGATCACCGATCAGGAATCGATCGAGCTTGACGCCCAGGGGCAAAGAAGAGTCTTCCGCAACACGATGGTGGGAACCATTGTCGATGGGTACTGGGTGCGCACCTGGGGCATCACGCGCGACGTTACCGAGAGACTTCACCTCGAGGAACAACTGCGGAACGCGCAACAGCTCGAGGCCATTGGACGGCTGGCCGGCGGGGTAGCGCACGACTTCAACAACATCCTCAGCATCATCATGGGACACGGAGAACTCCTGCTGGCGACCGGCGTGGATGAGCGGTCGCGTGTTGGGCTGGAACAGATGCGGCGCGCCGCCGAGCGTGCGGCTTCGCTCACGCAGCAGCTGCTGGCCTTTAGCCGAAAGCAAGTACTGCAACCCAAGGTGCTGGACTTGAATGACACAGTCGCCGACGTGCAGAAAATGTTGTCGAGGGTGATCGGCGAGGATATCGAACTCATCGCGAGGCTGCATCCATCGCTGATGGCGGTGAAGGCAGACCCGGGCCAGGTCGAACAGGTGCTGATGAACCTGGCGGTTAATGCCCGTGATGCCATGCCACACGGCGGAAAACTCACGATGGAGACATCGAACGTGGAGTTTCAGGCTGACGAAGCCCGCGACCTGGATCTCGCAGCCGGCCTCTATGTGATGCTCAGAGTCACCGATACAGGCAACGGCATGGACGCGGTCACGCTGGCGCACATCTTCGAGCCCTTCTTCACCACCAAGCCGATGGGAAAAGGGACGGGCTTGGGCCTCTCCACGGTTTACGGCATCGTCAAGCAAAGCGGCGGAGGGATTCAGGTCGAGAGTGAGCCGGAAAGCGGCACGGCGTTTCGCATTTACCTGCCCGCTACCGCGGGCAGCAGCATCAAGCAGGGAAGCCGCATGACGCAGACGCAGGTTGCGGGCGGGTCGGAAACAATTCTTATTGCCGAGGACGAACCGGACTTGCGGGAACTGAGCCGAATCTTCCTGGAGAGTTACGGCTACAAAGTGCTGGAGGCCGCAAGCGCGGAGCAAGCCATTCGTACCGCCGAGGAATACGGCGCGCGGATTCACTTACTGCTGACCGATGTGATCATGCCGGGGATGAGTGGGCGGCAATTAGCGGAAAAGATCCTGCAAAAAGATCCGAATACCAAAATTCTGTACATGACCGGCTACACCGATGACATGGTCGTGCAGCACAAAGTGCTGGAGCCCGGCGTGCAGTTGCTGCAGAAACCGTTTACCAGGACCGAATTAGCGGTGAAGGTGCGGGCGACATTGGATGGGGATAGGTCAGGAGTCAGGAGCCAGGGGCCAGGAAGGCCTTATTAGTCAGGATGGCCTACGCGTCAGATCAACAATTTTCACTACCCAGGTCCCCGGGTTGCTGACCCCTAGTCCCTGCCCCCTGATCCCTGCCCTTTGTCCTCTTCCGGTAAAATTTCCCACAGAAACTTTCATCCAAAGGAACCGAACTCATGACGCAGGAGAGTGGCGGGGCTGTGCGCGACACGAAGAAAATCTGGGTAACGCTGACGGGGTTGCCGCTGACGGTGAAGCTGGATTGGCCGTTTCATCCATCGACGTCTGGCGCTGATTTTTGGGTGTTGCACGGGGATATCCGCCTGGAAGGTTCTGATGGACTGCACGCGCCGGTGGCCGTGAACCTGTCGCAGACGGTGAAAGAAGTGATGCCGTCGCTGCAACCGAAAGATGCCGAAGCCCCAGTCATCAATGCACTGAGAAAAGAAGTAGACCGCAGGCAGATCGAGTTTCTGAAGTCGGGGAAGCTGCTGCCGGTGCCGTTTTCCAGCCGGCACTACGATTTCAAGCGCCAGCAATGGATCTTTGGTAAGGCCACTGACGACGCCATGGCGGAATTTATCGAGCGCAAGGTTTTCTGGCAGACGAAACTGGTCGGCGAGCCACGCGTATGGATCGGAGATCCTGCCGAAGCCCAATATGTCCAGACCACACCGGCGCATCTCATCGAACTCGCGGCCCGGCTGGTCGCTGCCCAGGGCCTGATTCGGATTGAAGGCGAACACGCCGAGGCGACACCGGGCCTAATGAACCAGGCCGAGCGGTTTGAGAGTACGCGTCAGGCGGCGATCGAGGAGTTGGAGAAGAAGCACGCGTTCGAGAGGGGATAGCCAGTACCGAGTTGCGAGCGCCTAGCAAGACCGCCGCACCGCTAAGACTGCTGCTGTGGTTCTCTAGACTTCTTCGAGAATAATCCCCAACAGAAGCGTGGCGCGATTGCGTAGTTCACCTGCACCAGCACAATTGCCGCGATCGCGCAATACGTATTGATGAAGCAGAGCGCCGCTCCCGCCGCATACAAAGATTGCGCGATCACGATCCGCCGGACTAGGGCCGTATGAACTTCCTCAGGCACATCATTTTCGAGGAGGCGACTCCGTGTGGCGAAACTCCAACTCCAGTAAAGCGACACGCCGAGCAGGAAGATATTGAACCAGTAGACCAGAAGCGCAATACGATAGCGAATGAACTCGGCCAGCAGCGACGTCGAGAACGGGATCAAACACACCGCGCACAGAAACGCGATATGAATCCAGGCGACGTTGCGGTCGGCGCGGGCGAAATGATTGAGCTGCGTCTGCTGCCCGACCCAGAAAATGCCGAGCGTCATTACGCTCATCAGAAAGATCAGCAAGCGCGGCGAAAGTGCCAGCACAGCGTGCCAGAGATCGCGCTCGGAGTGAACCGCGTCACTGGCCGGCACGCGAAGATCGAGCACGAGCAGAGTCATGGCGACGGCGAAAATACCATCGCTCAGCGCGGCCAAACGCTCGACACTCTGTGCGGCAACGCGGTTGTACGTGGAATGCATCGAACAGAGTCTAATCGGATGCAGGCACGTCGGCAAAAGCCAAAGTCGTGACTCGCCGCTCACCTTGTTGTCATTCCGAAAGGGCGTTAAGCCGTTGAGGAATCTGCTGGTGGTTGCGGCGCCAGGCTACAGTTACAAGCAGATTCCTCCCTTCGGTCGGAATGACAAGGTATGGAAGCGGTTCTTTTTTCGGCAGAATGAGGTCTCACGATTGCTAAAATCTGAGGGGATAGTTTGGGGAAAGCAGAAAACGCATTCGGTGTTGTGCTCATCTCGGCCGGGTTCCTGTTGCTGAGCGGGGCAATCCGCGCACAGGACCAGTCCGAGCCACCATCTGCGCCTTCATCGTCCAATCCTCAGCCGGACAAGCCAACGGGGAATCAGGCTCCAGCACGAGACGAGCCAGCGCCAGAAAAGAAGGATAGCGCCAATCCTGCGCGCTACGCCCATGAAGCCGCGGATGCCACGATGCGCGCCGGGGAGCTGGCATTGGTTAAGGCCCGGGATTGGGAGAGCGGGTGGTTTACGGGAGTGTTTGTGCCCAAGGGCCAGACCATGACTCCGCTGACATCCGCACAGCGGCGCGAGGTCTATCTGCAGCAGACGCTGACCACTCCCGGGGCTTACCTGAAACGCGTGTTCGTGGCAGGAATCGATCAGGCGCGCGGTTCTCCCTCGCAGTGGGACGATGGCTGGGGTGGGTATGGGGAACGGTTCGCTTCCCGCGAAGGGCAATTTATTTCTGCCAATAGTCTGGCTGCCTTGGGGAACGCCGCCCTGAGGTATGAGCCGCGCTACGACCAGTGTCAGTGCAGGGGCTTGTTGCCTCGCACGCGACATGCGATCTTGCGCAATTTCCTGACCTATAACGCCAGCGAGAGGCAGCTTCGCCCACAGTGGGCGCTTTATGGAGGCGCTTTCGGCGGAGGATTGATCTCAACAGCTTGGAAGCCGCATCCCCGCAATGCCTTCGCCGAGGGCGGCCGGGCGATGTTGGGCCAGGCCGCCTATGGCACGCTGCTGAATTTCTTTATTGAGTTCGCCGGCGACATCAATCGCAAGATCGGCGCCAAGAGCCCCAAACCAGCCGAATGAAAGAGTGAATCTTCAACTAGGCCGGAGTGGGCTTGCGTACAAGGCTGGAAATCACGGCGCTCAGCGTCAGCACGGACATTACACAGATGAGGCCGAGCGAGATCACACAGTACACGCACCAGACCCCGAGTAAGTCCTTCTCAATGTGTGCCAGATAGAGCGAAAACACCAAGCTCCCAAACGTCAGAAGAAGCAGCCAGCGATAGGAACGGCGGAATGCCACCGCTGCCATCAGGATGTATCCCAGGATCCCTGCCATGGCGACCGGCATTCCGCTGACGATCGGGATGTGACTGTGAATGCCCATCTGATCAAACACCCCGCCCAGCACGGCAAAGGGGCTGTGATTAACAACGCCGCAATCCCATCGCTCGTTGATGCTGCACGGCGAGTCGCCATATTCGCGATAGTGTTCACGCAGGGCGAGCGAAGAGACAACGATTCCGAGCACGGCCAGAATCAGCAGAACATATTTCATGAGTTCCTCTTATCGAAACGATGAGCAGTGAGCGATGAGCAATAACCATTCACTCAGGACTCATTGCTCACTGCTCACTGCTCACTGCTCACTGCTCATTGCTCGCTGCTCGGCGGCGTCCTTTATTAAATCAGAAACCTGCCAGTCGCCGCCGTGGTACCACTTCACGATCTTGCCATCGGGTCCGATCACCGCAGTGCTGAGGCTATGAGTGATCATCCCGCCCTCCGGCTTCACGGTGAGCGCAAAGAAATCGGCGATCTTCGGCAAATCGGCTGCTTTGGGCGCCGCGAACTCCCAGCGGCGAAACAGCACGGCGTCGTGCGTGTGAGCCACCGAGAATGCGTAATTGCGCAGGACCTTCGGCGTGTCGTGCTCCGGGTCAAAGCTGATACTCAGCAATTGTGCCTCGGCGAGCGACGGGTTCGAACCAAGCTGCTTGTACACCTCAGCAAAATTGCTGCTCACGCGCGGGCAGAAGTCGGGAAACGGGCACCGCGTGTAGACGAACGTCACCATCACTGTCTTCCCGCGAAATTGATGGAGCGAAATGTGTTTCCCGTCCTGATCGGTGAAGGCAAAGGAGGGGACTTCTTCTCCCGGCGAGGGCATATGAAACGCTTTCGGGCCGTTGGCCGGCGGTTGTGCGGCGTGGCCGGTGACCTTGACATTTTCCAGCCAGTAATCGGAATCGGCGTTCTCGTCGCGCGGGTCGTGGTCGACCACTACGATGTCGGCGGAAATGGAATCGCCGGGAGAGAGTTGGCGCAGCATCGATGCCGGCTTGATCTTGTACGACATCACCATCGGCTCCATGAATCCCTGGATCAGGTCGCCGTCGATACTGGCGGATTGCGCCTGGTTATCAATGGAGATGATCCGGCCGGTAAAGTGATAGCGCTTGGTGGCCTGCGGTTTGGAGCGCTGGCAGGAGGTGGCGAGCAAGGCCGAGAAGATTAGAAGAATGATGAAAAAGCGACGTTCGATTCGAATGTTCACGTTGTTAACACTTTAACTCGTATGGAACGCGCTTGGCCATGCGGAAAGGAATGTTTCCCAAGCCAAAATCAAAACCAAAGTCAAAATCCCAACCCTGTGGCACAAAACGCGACAGGGGTGGGGCACCCTCTGGATTTCTTCATCCGTGCTGTGAAATCCTACGCGGGATTTTCCATGCGGAGACTCTCTCAATGGCATGCAATCCCGAAGTTCTGAAACATGTCCCTCTGTTCGCGTTGCTCGATGAAGAAGAGACGGCGGTGCTGGCCGGCCAGGTGCGGCTCAAGACATTCTCGCCGCGGCAGCGCATTTACAAAATCGGCGATTCGAGCGGACAGGCGTATGTGGTGGTGTCCGGACGCGTGCGCGTGTCGACCGTCGATCAGGACCAGCAGGAAGTAGTCATCGACGAACCGTCACACGGCGAATTTTTCGGATTCGCTTCCATGCTGGAGCAAACGCCGCACCAGACTCAGGCCGAGGCGATTGAGCAGGTGGAATGTCTTGAGGTGAACCGCAACGACATCGCCGTGCTGCTGCAGCGCAAGCCGCTCGCAGGTATGGACATGCTGACGGTACTGGGGCGGCAGTTCCATGCCTCGCAGCAACTGGTGCGGCTGCGCGCGAACCGGCACCCGAACGAGGTCATCGAGAAAGACGCGACCGTCGGCGAACACGTGGCCGACATCGTTGCCGGGTTCGGCGGATCCTGGACGTTCATCATCCTCTTCAGCATAATCCTCGCGATCTATATGACCCTCGATGCTGTGCTTGGAAAGCGCGCCTGGGATCCGTATCCGTACATTTTGCTGAATCTGTTCCTGAATATGTTGGCGGCGTTGCAAGCGCCAATCATCATGATGAGCCAGAACCGTCAGGACACCAAAGACCGGCTGCGTGGTGAACTCGATTACGACGTGAACCGGCGGTCCGAAGTGGAAATCCAGGGCCTGGCGCGCAAACTGAATTTGCTGGGAGAAAAGATTGGAGACGTGGAAGAAATCCTGCGCGAAAAGCTAGCGCGCGGATAGGCGTTCAGTGAGATATATTTTGGGAAAGAGCTCAAATGCAGATTCCTCCCTCCGTTTGGAATGACAACTCCTAAACCCTTGTCATTCCGAAACGGCGCAGCCGTTGAGGAATCTGCTGTTGCATGCAGCGCCACAATGGCAGCTACATAGCCGGGCCGCGATGTTCTGAGGACTCATGTCTCGCCTCCATCCCACTCGCCGGACCTTTCTGCAAGCAGCCGGAGCGACGGTCAGCGCTGCTGTGTTGTCACCGCTGGCGCTGTCGAGTCGGTCCATGGCCCTGGGAAAGGGCCAATCCGCTCCGCAGGATGATGGACCGGCTGACTACACGTTAACGATCGCCACCAAGCCGATCGAACTCGCTCCGAGTCGCATCCTCTCGGTCACCACGTATAACGGAGAATTCCCCGGCCCGCTGCTGCGCTTGAAAGAGGGTGAACGAGTCAGCATCGACCTTCGCAACGAGACCGACACTCCAGAGCAACTGCACTGGCACGGGCAGTTCGTTTCTACCGATGTGGATGGAGCGGCGGAAGGGGGCACGCCTTTCATTCCGCCGCACGGCAACCGCAGAATTTCTTTTGTGCCAAAGCCCGCGGGTTTCCGCTTCTATCACACGCATGTTCGCGCCGGGGCCAATCTCGCGGCCGGTCAGTACAGCGGCCTGGTCGGACCCGTTTACATTGAGCCGAAGCAGCACGCCGGGAACTACAACCGCGAAGTCTTCTTAACTCTGAAAGAGTTTCAGCCCACGTTAAGCCGTGGCGGCGACATGGCGATGAAGTTCCTCTCGCCAGCTCAGCAGATCCCCGCACTTCGAGATGCCGGCGAGAGCAGGATGAAAGCATCGCTGGCCAAGGGCATACCGCACGGGTACGAGGTCGGCTACGATTCCTTCACCATCAATGGACGAATGCTCGGCCACGGTGAGCCGGTGCGCGTGAAAGCGGGCGAGCGGGTCTTGTTTCACATTTTGAATGGCAGCGCGACTGAGAGTCGCAGTCTTGCGCTTCCCGGTCACAGCTTCAACCTGGTCGCGATGGATGGCAATCCACTGCCGAGGCCGGTCCGGGTGCCGGTTCTCTGGCTCGGAACCGGGGAGCGAATTTCAGCCACCGTGCAAATGAACCACCCCGGCGTTTGGGTCATGGGAGACCTTGCCGACGACGATCGCCATCACGGCATGGGCACCGTGATCGAGTACGCCGGTTACAAAGGCAAGCCGCAGTGGCTTCCACCGCAACCTTTCAAATGGAACTACGCGCATTTCGGCAATTCTGGCGCCAGCAGCACGCAGCAGCCCGACCAAGTCTTTGACATGCTCTTCGAAAAGCAGAACGCCGCGGTTGAAGGATTCAATCAGTGGACGATCAACGGCGTAGCCTATCCTCGAGACCAGATGACAACGACTCCCGCTTTCCACTTGCAGGAAGGCAAACGCTATCGCATTCGCATGCGAAATGCGAGCGATGACATTCATCCGATTCACTTGCACCGGCACAGCTTCGAACTGACGCGGATCGCGGGACAGCCGACCTCAGGCGTGGTCAAAGATGTTGTGATGTTGGGTGGATATCAAGAGGCTGAGATCGATTTCGTGGCCAGCAATCCCGGCCTTACCCTGTTTCATTGCCACCAGCAACTGCACATGGACTTCGGCTTTATGACACTATTCGCCTACGACTACAACGGGGGCACCAGGAGGCCTGACGATGAACGAACTATCTCCGCGCCGGGTCGCATGGGCCTGTTCCTGCTCCGCCTCATGGTCGGCTGGGGCTTTTTCCGTTGCTCTGGTTGCCGGCCGATTTGCGAAGATCGGCATTCTCGCTCCCCGAGGCACGGACGGACTTCTGCATGCTCCGTGGCGCTCATCCAGGGACGCTGTCCCGGCGCCCAGCAGACGCAACAAATGAGTTGCACACTCCTGCCTTCGCTTAATAGTGAAAGCGGTAGCGAAGTTCAACGAAGATCTCCCGCGGATTGTTCCAATGGAAGCCGCCAAAGGTCTGGCTGTTGTCGAGATCGACGCGGCGATTTGCCACGTTCAGCATGTTCAGCGACGCGGACAAGCTTTCGCCGAAGTCCTTTCCCAACGTCAGATCAAAGGTTGTGTGCTGCGGCAAATGATCGCCGGGATAAGGCTCCCCGGGGAAAGCGTTGCTAAAGCCGGAGCCGTAATAGATGTTGGTGGATGCGTAAGCGTGCCACGGCAGAGTGAGGTCGCCACCGAGATTGAGAGTATTCCGCTGGTCATGATCGAGCGGGAAGAGGTCGGTGGAGGGCGCAAAATTCGTCAAGCCGCCGGTGATGGGCAGTTTGCCTTCGGCGACTTGGTTGGAGTACGCGAGATGAATTTGTCCGCGATGGGCGATGCGGGGCGAACGGAGGGTCAGTTCCCACCCGCGGATTTTTGCGCCGTCAATGCTGATCGGCAAACACAATCCTGATCCAATGCAGCTATGGTCAAAGAAATTACGAGCGTTGGTTTGGAAATTGTCGACGTCGAGAACCCACCCGCGATAAGGAAGGGTGACCCCGAACTGATGTTCCTCGTCCCGCTCTCCCCTGAGAGGGAGGAACCCGCAATTGTTGGTTGTACAAAATTGTTCCAACGAACCTCCCACGGTGAGTAATGGTGGTGCCTGGTAATAGTGTCCGTAGAAGGCGCGGAAGGTCCAATTGAGGCGCGGGATGTTCAATGCTGCGCCGAAGCGTGGGCTGATGGCGTTCTCTGTGATTCCGCCACCGAAGTGCGTGGGGCGCATTCCGGCGGAGAGAGTCAGCCAGGAAAATGGTTTAAATTTGTCATCGAGAAAAAAAGCCGCCAGACTGCCGGAAGCCAGATCTCTCTCAGCTAAAGGCTGGGTGCCGCTGCCGTCGTTGTACATAATGCCGAAGAACTGGGTGTCGTTTTGGTGAAAGCCGTAGAACCCGGCCTGCAGGTTGTTCTTGGCGACGTTGGCGCTGAAACTCACCTGTCCGCCCGCATAGGTAGAGGTGTGGTGGTCAGTCGTGGCGAGAGAAACATCGGCGGGCGAACTGTCATAGTTGGCGCCGTTGCGATGGTAGAAGGGTGAGACGGTCAGCAGCACCTTGGAATTAAACGTGTGCACCCAGGAGAGATTCGCCAGGACATCGGATTCGTGATTGCCATCGCGAAGACCGATGCTGGGATACTGTCCGTCTGTCGGATTGTTCTCAATGTCGTTGGGAAACGGATCGTAGGGGATCTGGTAGTAATCCTGGCGCGCCGAGGTCACGAGACGCAGTTGATCGGAAGGGTCGACATTGAAAATCAGCGACCCGAAGCCGCCAAAGCCATTGGCGGCGTCGTGCACAACTTGCGGCACTGGCGGTTGCAGGCCGAGATTGCTGCGGTTGCCGTTCACGCTCGCGTAGTAGGCAAAGCGCTCGGTGTGGCTGCCGAAGCTGAGCTGGTCGTTGGTCTGATAGAAATTTCCCGCGCTGAGAACGAGTTCAGCCTGGCGATTCCGTTCGAAACCGGTGCGCGGAACGACGTTGAAAACTCCATACGTGCGATCACCGAATTCCGCGCCATAGCTCCCGCGGCTGACTTCGAGGTAGTCGATATCTTTGGGATCGAACTGCGGTCCGAGGTTGGATGCGATATTGGTGTTGGGTACGGGAACGCCGTCAACGAGCCAACTGGTCTGGTGTCCGCCGCGGATGTGAAGCTGGTCGTGTGTGACGTAGGCTCCGGGCACGAAGTCCGTGATCATGGCCAGGCTGTTGGAGCGGGCCGCGCCGGGGGTCCGGGCAATTTCCAGCCGGTTGACCACCGTGGTCGGAGTAGAGGTGTCCGTTGGCACTTCCTCCGTCGCTCCAGAGACGTTGATCGTCTCATTCGCGCCGGCAACGCTGAGCGCGAAATGAAGGACGGGATTCGAGCCGGAGATGACCATCACGTCTTGCTGGCCCTGTTCGAATCCGACACCCGAGACAGTCACGGTATATTCCCCGAGCGGCACCGCGTTAAATACGAAACTGCCGCTGGTATCCGAGTTGGTGCTGGTATTCCAGTCGGAGTTCTTCGCCTTGATCATGACCATGGCATCCTCCACGGGACGGTGCAGTGGATCGTGGATCACGCCACGCACCGATCCGACCACCGATGCGTAGACGGCGAGAGGCAAAAATAATGTGAACAGTGCAATGCGAACCAAGCGCATAAAAATCTCCAATGGCAATGAGGAACTACAGGCCATAGTCGCAGCGCTGCCCGTCCACAATCGTTTAGGACGCAGCGCGCCTTTGAGCGGATCAGGCGATGGAGACGAGCGGAGGAGCGCGGGTAGAAAGGGATGCGAGGAACCGGGCACAGACAGCAGAATCGTGCGTATCAAGTGAAACTTGGTGCGAGAGCTCCGAAGAGATTGCGCCGGTTTGGGGTTGTCGGTGCGCCCACCGGGCGGTTGTGACCGTGCGAGAGCAGTCGCCGTGGCAGCATCCGACGCCGCGGACGACGGGCTCCTGCGGATTCGTAGCACCCGTTTCGTGACAATGATGCCCGGCCTGCCGCCGGCAGCAGGCATGTTGCGGCGTAGCCGTAGCCTGCAGCGCGGCCGGAAGAATCGTTCCGACAAGCGCGAATAACAGCAGGAATCTGGCGGTGAAACGCTGCATTATTTCGGTGAATCCGAACCCCAAGTTGAGTTGAGCATAAAGCAGAAAGACTGGCAGGGCAAGGGTTGGCCGCAATGGAGACAGGAATTTTACTTTTCGAACAAAAGTCAAAACCCCTGATCGCTCAAACCGCCTGGGCAGCACTTAGCCAAATTCAACCACCCCGCGCGAGCGTCAGGCTTTGCCGTTGATCTTGGCCCACCACCAGCGCACGCCGACGAACAGAAATCGCCAGTCATGGAAGAACTCCGGCGGCTTACCTTCAAAAGCATGACCGATGAACTGCAGCAGCCATCCGAAGACGAACAGCGCGAACGCCCACCACCAGAGGCGGTGACGAATGAATCCCGCTGCGAACATGGCCACAGAAATCAGGATGGTAGGGATGCCGTAGGTATGGCACAACCGGTTGACCGGGTGCTGGTGGCTTCGCTCATACTTTGCGACCCACTCTTCGCTGGTTTGTCCGCCGAACATGCCGCGCACGATGATACCAGAGGGTGGGACCGGCTTGCTCGGCAGACCGGGATGCGGAAGCGATGGTTCAGACAAGGTGGGCTCCATTGATTTCTCCTGACGGAATTAACTACCGCGCAACATTCCGTTCTTATCGCTGTCTTGCCTGTCTTGTTTCTTCCCGGAGCGGCGGAAGAAAGCTCAATGGTTTGTTGCTCCCGCCGAGCGGGAGGTTGCGCCCACTCAGCAGTACACCCGCGTCAGGTCCACCGCCCACGCCCAGCTTGGGCCGGTTGAGGCGTTCGCTTCCCACGTGTTAGCATCCTAGGTTTTGGCAGGTGATCTCGGGCTAGCCACGTCCTGTCCTAATTCCCGTCTTCATTCTAGGCCGTTCCTTCCCGCGCCTGCCTGGAGGAGCCCAACTTGAAAGTCTATTCTGGAGCAAACATCCGTAATGTTGCGATGGTCGGCCACGGACACGCCGGCAAGACGTCCCTGGTATCGGCCATGCTGTACACCGCTGGGGCCACCCAGCGCCTGGGCCGAGTCGATGACGGCTCGACCACCACTGACTACGACGACGAGGAAGTCGCCCGCCAGATGTCGATTTCGACCGGCAGCGCGGTCGTCGAGTGGGGCGGATCGAAGATCAATATTCTGGACACCCCCGGCTTCAGCATGTTCGTCCACGAAGCCAAGATGGACCTGCCCGTGGTCGATGCCGCCATTGTCGTGGTCGACGGCGTGGCTGGCGTGGAGGTCGTCACCCAGCGGGTTTGGAATTATTGCGAGGAGTACAAGACTCCGCGGCTGATCGTGGTCAACCGCATGGACCGTGACCGGGCTGACGCGGCGCGCGTTCTGGAATCGCTGACGGCGGCCTTTGGGCGCGATGTGATTCCGATCGAGCTGCCGATCGGCGCCGAGAAGAGTCTCTCCGGCGTGATCGACCTCGTCCGCATGAAGGCTTACACCTATGACATGGGTGGCAACGGCAAGGGGAAAGAGACAGAGATTCCAGCCAATCTGAAGGCTCAGGCGCAGGAAGCGCACGAGCGTCTCGTCGAACTGGTGGCCGAAGGCGACGACAAGCTGATGGAGAAGTTCTTCGAGGCCGGCACCCTCGGAGAAGAAGACCTCGTTCCGGCGCTGCACAACGCCATCCGTGAAGACAAGATTTTCCCGGTCATCTTCAGTTCCGGCCTGGGCAACATCGGCGCCGACCGGATTATGGACTTCATCGTCGATTACACCCCCGCGCCCTCCGAGCATGAGTGGGTGCAGGGCGAAGTTGCTTCCAGTGGAAATGGCGACGCCCCCAAGCGTCATGAGACCGATGAAGAGCCAGTCTCGATCTACGTCTTTAAGACCGTGTCTGACGCTTTCGCGGGCAGGATTTCTTACTTCAAAGTCTTTTCGGGTGTTCTGAAGAACGACGCCACGCTGCAGAATTTCAGCAAGGGCACACAGGAGAAGCTCTCGCACATCTCGGTGATGCAGGGGAAGACCGCGGTCCCGGTCAACGAACTGCACGCCGGCGATATCGGAGCAGTGGCGAAGCTCAAAGACACCCTCACCGGCGACACGCTGGGAGACAAGTCTGCTCCCATTCAGTATCCGCGCGTCAAGCTACCCGAGCCGGCGATTACTTTCGCGATCGAGCCCAAGTCCCGAGCCGATGAAGACAAGCTCGGACCCGGCCTGCACAAGCTCATGGAAGAAGATGCCATGCTGCGTTTCTTCCGCGATCCTCAGACGCAGGAGTTTCTGATTGCGGGTACGGGACAGCAGCACATCGAGGTCGTGGTGGCGAAGCTGAAAAAGCGCTATCACACGGAAGTGGTTCTGAAAGCGCCTAAGGTGCCTTACCGGGAGACGATTCGCGGAAAAGCTGATGTGCAGGGGCGGCACAAGAAGCAGACCGGCGGGCACGGACAGTACGGCGATTGTAAGATCAAGATGGAGCCCTTGCCGCGAGGCGGTCAGTTTGAGTTTGTGAACGACATTTTCGGCGGTGCCATTCCGAAGAACTATATTCCGGCGATCGAAAAGGGTATTAAGGATGCGGCGGCGCGCGGCTACCTGGCCGGATTTCCGGTGGTGGACTTCCGCGTCGTGCTTTACGACGGGTCGTATCACGACGTGGATTCGAACGACATGTCATTCCAGATGGCGGGCCGCATCGCCTTCAAAAAAGCGATGGAGGCCGCCAAGCCTACGCTGCTCGAGCCCGTCATGCACGTCGAGATCACCGTCCCCGACGACTTCGCGGGATCGATCATGGGCGACCTCAACAGCCGTCGCGGACGCATCCAGGGAATGGACAACAAGGGCGGCAACACCATCGTGAAGGCCGAGGTGCCCATGTCCGAGATGCTGACCTATGGCGTCGAGCTGACCTCGATGACGCAAGGCCGCGGCAGCTTCAACATGGAGATGCACCATTACGACGTCGTGCCGGGCCAGTTGCAGGAGAAGATCATCGAAAAAGCCAAGTCCGAGCGCGGCGACGTGAAGGAAGACGAAGAATAGTCCGTGGCCCAGCTCCGGCCAACCTCCAGCAAAGGACAAAAAGGAACACGAGGCAAGATTTCCTTCGCGTACCTTAGTGTCCTTCGTGGTGAATGATTTTGATGCTCAGTCCACGATGATCAACTCCAGCCGAACTCCGGGATATCGCAAGCTGTATAGCCAATACTCGTCATCGACGTAGTCGATGTAGTAGTCATCATCGTCATACGCCCAAGCTACCGGCCAAGGCTCAACCAGCGCGAATACAAAGCCGCTGTAGGTGAACTGCGGCCTGCCGCCGTACACCTGCACGCGTCCCGGCGCGAAATGGTGCTCGCGTCCGAAATGCGCATGGAAGTCTCGGTCAGGGATCCGCCGCTGATTCCCGCCGTGCCCTTCCGCCGGGCCCTGTACTCTCCCTTGGGGTTCAGCCTGCTCATGGCGTCCTTGCTCCCGTGCCTGCGGTTTTTCCATGTTCGGCCGCTCTTGCGGCTGCGGCACCGGCCGGTCGTTCTCGCGCGTTTGTGGATTCCGATCTCCACTCTGCGGTTCCTGATTGCGACGGTCATCATTGCGATGATCTTCGGGCCGTGCCTGTTCCTGCGGCCGAGCCTGCTCCTGCCGATTCTGCGGCTGCGCACTCTCTTGCCGATCGTTCTTGTGCTCGTCTTGCTTGTGCTCGTCCTGCGCGACGGCCATCCCCGCCGCTCCCAGCAGCAACGAAGCGCAAATCCCACCCACGACTGAAAGTCTTTTCATAGGCTCCTCACTCGCGACCTTCAATTGCCAAACGGGTCCTCACGCGAGAAGCGCTCGCGTGGGGCCCATAATCCAGATGCGGATGAGGAGAATGTTGTTGCCGCGCAAGCTGATCTGGCTCGCGCAATGTCACTCGGTAAGGGATGGGTACAGTTGAAAAGTACTTATTAATACTGTTCCCAATGTATTCGTTCGAAAGTGGCGCGCAGCCGCTTCCCTTTTGCCGGATTGACCATTTCAACGAACGCCACTTTTCCCTGAACGTGTGAGCGGAAATCCGGGCGCCCGTCACGATTCTGACTCTCTGCTCCGTGGCGGACGCAGTTCGTGAGCACCGCCTTCAACTGGTCAAAGTCGCGCCGCACGATATTCACTTTTTCGTTGGTGACAAGCCCGGCGAGGTGCTGACGCACACCCTGCCGCATCACGCGCGTCTTGCGGTGATTCACCCGCAAGCCCTCTTCCTGCAGGATGGCGCCAACGCTCACGCTGAACCGTTCGACGCGCTTTTCAAACTCGTGATCTCCGGAAAAAGCAAGGTCGTCCGCGTATCGCGTATACGTTGCTCCAGCGGATTCGGATAACGCGGCGAGTCGGCAATCGAGCCGATAGCAACAAATATTGGCCAGCGCCGGCGACGTAGGCGCGCCCTGCGGAAGATGTGGGCGTGCATAAAGCGGTCGCAATTCGGCCAAACGCGCCAAATCGACATCGGGCCTGATCCCTGCCCAAACATCTAGCGGCGTGGCATTTGTGCACACTCCTCCTAACAAATCCGCCACTCTTTCGGGATAGCCAAAGGTGCGAAACACGTTTTGAATACGAACTCCGCCGAATGTGGGATAGAAATCCCGCAAATCCATGCGCAGCACAACTCTTTTTCCGACGTGCGGAGCCACAAAGCTTCGGATCGAGCGTCCTCTGACGAAGCCATGCGCCACCGGGTGAGGCGGAACTTCCCCAAGAATCCAGAGCAGAATCTGTCGTTGCAAATCTTTCAGCCGCGCCTTCGGCGCTTCGATCAACCGAACGCTTCCGAACCGCTTGGCCAACACTCGATAGTGATAGTGCTCGAGCCGCGGCTCACGCTTTTTGTAGCCCAGAGCCTTCAGGTCAGCGAACCATCGCAGTTCGCCCGGATTCAGCCCCAGCCACTTTGCCAGGTCTCCAACAGATTCAATCGCAGGAATATTCCAGACTCGGCCGCCGGCGAACATCCGCTGAGCCGGCAACAACCATTCGGCGACCACGAGTTCATCGAAGTGCTTCCGGCACGCGCGTCGAAGCCCCGCATCTTGCCGCAGGAACTGAACCACTTCGCGATGGCGCGGCCATGCCTCGGTTCCGAACTTTGCGAGATATCGCTCCGTGAGCGGCCGAAGCCAGTGCCAGCGTCTGCCCAGCGTACGGCGGCAACGATCGAACAGGAGATCGGGCGTCGGTTCGCCGGCCAGCAGAGCGCGAGCCAGCGCCTCAATCAGGGAAGAATCGGGCATGACAAACGACGGCGGAATGCTCCAACGAGTCTGACCCTGCGTGAGCTGTTCTGCGTGGGAGCGCAGCGAAGCTCATGCGACGAATAGCGTACATCCTTACGTTCCCCTGGGGTAACCCCAGAGAGGCCGAACGAGCCCGAAAGCCCGGTCATGCCAGCTTGGAGCATTCCACCGTGCGCGGACACTATAGCAGGGTCCTGAAAGTTCTTTGGGATGTGTAGTGGCGGATTACGATTTCCCCTTCGGCGTCTCTTCTTGCGCCGCCACTTTCTTCACGTCGACCGGGCCGCCATCGTCCCCTGCGCTCCACGTCCCCGACAACTTGTCCGCGGCCAGTTTCAGGGTAATCGTCCCAGTCGGTCCGCCCGCATCGAACTCGAGGGTCACATCCTCGCCATGGTGAGTGCCGCCAGTGACAGTGAAATCCCCGTGGTCGGAGCGGATCATGCCCGACATCGCGCCTTCCTTCTCGGTCAGATCGAACGTCACATTGATCACTTCTTCCGCTCTGTTCTTGGCGGTTCCTTCGTAGCGCCCCGCAACCGACCGTTTCGCCGAGTTGTTCTTGCCCTGCTGCGCCGTGGCGACGCACAAGGGCGCCAGAACGAGGCAAAGAACCAGCATCCGCCGAACGATTGCCATTTCACCAAGCCGTGCGAATTTCTTATGGGATGTTTTCATTTGGCCTCCTTGGCGACCATTTTCCCGGCTTCGTCCTTCTCGACATACGCCCACCGCAAGTGAGGATCGTGTGTGAATACCGTGAGCCACTTTTCGGGAAGTGCCCGAGCATAATACTCCTTTTTGCTCTCAATTGTGTCCAGCGGATACAGATCAAATCCCATCCCCCAGGTGATATCAATGTGCGCGGTCGTAGGCATGAGATCAGAAATATAACAAGCCGTCGGCGCATAACAATCTTGAGGGTGCCCCACCCTTGTCGCGTCTTTTGCGACAGGGTGGGGTTTTTGACTTCCTCGCACAATGATCCCCTGCATGCAAGCCGTGTGCCCGCGAAACGTCTTTACCGAAATCCCCGGCACAATCTCCTCGCCACCTCTGAGCAGCGTCATCTGCCCGCTCTCTACCAGCGGATCATAATTTTCCGGAATGTAACTGATCGCATCCCGCTCGCTAGGCTTGCGCGCATACTGCCACTCGCCCTCCGGCGCGTAATACTTCGCCCGCGGAAACGTAGGTACGACGTTCCCGTTCTTGTCGCGCACCGTGTTCCATCCGCAATGATCGAAGTGCAGATGCGAGTTGATGACGATATCGATATCCTCAGGCGCAATTCCCGCAGCCGAGAGATTCTCCAGCAACTTCGCCGGCTGCCCGTAAAACTTCTTCATACGATCGGACAGCTTGTTGCCCATCCCGGTTTCGACCAGCACGGTTTGCTTGCCGGTGCGAATGAGCAGCGAGTTGAGTCCGGCTGTGACGCAGTTCTTTTCGTCGGCCGCGACCTTCCTCGACCACATCACCTTCGGAATTACGCCAAAGAACGCTCCCCCATCCAGCAGATAAGTCCCATCCGAAAAAACGCTGAGTTCAAAATCGCCAAGCGTCAGCCGATGCATGCCTTCAGTGTGCCACAGAGACGCGCCTGCATCTGCGCTTGTAAAGGTCTTGTCATTCCGACCGCGAAGCGGAGGAATCTGCTTCCCGCCGGCGGCGAGTTCAACGCCGGCAACAGCAGATTCCTCACGGCAAAGAACGCCGTTCGGAATGACAAAGCCCGGGTGATTACCTTTCAGTGAATAGAAATCCACAGGTCAACCTCGCCTCGGTGTGACATCTGACCTGTGACATCTGACCTGTGACATCTGACCTTGTGCTCCACCGAGCAGTTCTGTCATCCTACGCATCGCCGACGCCGTGCTCGCCTAAGAGAGGAGCTAGGGGGTCGAGCTAAGTCTTTGCCCTCAAGATTTTGCCTCTAAACCATTGAGCGCCAAGATTTTGATCGGCAAATCCCGCCAAGTGGATGATTCCAAAGATCCAGGGGTAAGGGGGTGGGGTACTAAGCAGTAAACTTCCCCGTTCTAAGCGACCAGCTAAAATTCCCTCTTTCAGAAAAATCCCTCGCCCCGCCGCTCCGGTCCAGCCTGAATCCCCTGCTCATCTAATAAGTATCAGTTGATTGCTAGCAGGAAGAAAACGGAGCAGCCATGATTCAGATTCGCCCCAGTGCCGAACGTGGTGGAGGAAACCACGGTTGGCTCAACACCAAACACACTTTCAGCTTCGCCGATTATTGGGATCCCAAGTGGATGGGATTCCGCTCGCTGCGCGTCATTAACGAAGATCACGTCGCGCCCAACACGGGATTTCCCACGCATCCGCACCGCGACATGGAAATCATCACCTACGTTCTTAAAGGCAAACTCGAGCACAAGGACAGCCTCGGAACCGGATCGGTGATCCTTCCCGGCGATGGACAGCGCATGACCGCGGGCAGCGGAATCCGCCACAGCGAGTTCAATCCGTCGACGACTGAGTCCGTACATCTTCTGCAGATCTGGATTCAGCCGGAGAAAGCTGCATTGCCGCCAAGCTACGAGCAGAAGACTTTTCCCGACGCCGAAAAGCGCGGCAAGTTTCGCCTGATCGCGTCGCGCAATGCCAACGATGGATCGGTCAAGATCAATCAGGATGCAAAGCTCTATGTCTCGCTGCTGAAGTCCGGAGAGGAAGTCGCCCACGATTTCGAACCAGGTCGCTACGGTTGGCTGCAAGTCGCGCGCGGCGCCGTTGAAGCGAACGGCAGTAAACTCAATCAAGGCGACGGAGCGGCCATTAGCAACGAGAAGCAGTTGTCCATCAAAGCCACGGAAGACGCTGAGGTCCTGCTGTTCGATCTGGCCTAAAACGAATCTCAACAGTCTTGTCATTCCGAAGCCGAGCTTTATCCGGCGAGGAATTTGGTGTTTGCCGTAAGCGAGGGAAAGCAGATTCCTCACCGTTCTCGCGGCGCTTTTTGGGTCGCTGCGAACGGTTCGGCATGACAACCGTTTTGTTGGAGTCCCGGTTCTTGCTACGCTCGTCGCATGCAGCGTCCGAAAGGCCTAACGGCGATTGCGTCGCTGTTCGCTCTCATCGCCGCTTATCTCTGGGGAATCGGCGCGATAAAGCTCGCGTCGCCCAGCGCAATCTCGCTCATGGCAGGAAGACATTTTCTCTACGGACTGGAACTCGCCGGACCGTACATGATGCTGCTCGGAGGCAGTGTTTACGCGCTCCTTGCGTGGGGACTGTTTCGTCTGCAGAATTGGGCACGCTGGACTGCGATGCTGCTGATCGTGATCAGCACCGCATCGCTCATCCCGAAGATTTCCATGGCAGAACTCGGAATTCCAATTCTCTGGTACGGATTGCAGATTGCACTGCGTGTCGCGATTGGATGGTATCTGGCACAAGCGCCCGCGGTAATCGACGTATTTGCCGCGAAACGTTAGCCACGGATCAACACGGATTTGCAAGGATATTTCTTTCTTGGTTTATCCGTGAAGATCAGTGAAAACCGTGGCGCTTTTCTTACCGCTTCGCTTTTGCCGGTTCTTTTGCCCCGATGCGTTTGCTGACCGCGAACGTCATCTTGCCGGCTTTCTCGGCGTCGACGACCACATGATCGCCGTGCAGGATTTCCCCGTCGAGGATCTTCAGCGCCAGCGGATCCTGAATGAGCTTCTGGATGGAGCGTTTCAAAGGACGCGCACCAAAGTTCGGATCGTAGCCTTGCGTTAGCAGCAGATCCTTCGCCGCATCGGTAAGCTCGAGCGAGATCTTGCGATCGGCCAGCAAGCGGCGAACATCTTCCAACCGCAGCTCGATAATCTTGACCAGTTGATCTTTTCCGAGCGGACGGAAGACGATGATGTCGTCCACGCGGTTCAGGAACTCAGGCCTGAAGTGCGCGTGCAACTGGTTCATCACCTGCTGCGTGGCCTTCTCGAACTCTTCGTCGGAGCGCAGACCCTCAGCCTGCAGGAACGCCGACCCGATGTTTGACGTCATGATGATGATCGTGTTCTTGAAATCGACCACACGGCCTTTACCATCGGACAACCGGCCATCGTCCATGATCTGCAACAAAACGTTGAACACATCCGGATGCGCTTTCTCGATCTCGTCGAACAGCACGACTGAATACGGACGACGACGCACTTGCTCGGTAAGCTGTCCACCTTCTTCGTAGCCCACATATCCTGGAGGCGCGCCGATCAGACGAGCGACCGAGTGCTTCTCCATGTACTCGGACATGTCGATGCGGATCATCGCGCGTTCGTCGTCGAAAAGGAATTCTGCGAGCGCACGAGCGAGCTCGGTTTTCCCCACGCCCGTGGGACCCAGGAAGATGAACGAGCCGATCGGCCGTTTGGGATCGCTCAAGCCAGCGCGGGAGCGGCGAATTGCGTTGGCAACGCGCTCTAACGCCGGATCTTGGCCGATGACTCGCTGGCGCAGGCGCTCTTCCATCGTGACCAGCTTTTTCACTTCGCCTTCCAGCATCTTGGAGACTGGAATTCCGGTCCACTTGGAGACGATGCGCGCGACATCTTCTTCGTCGACTTCTTCTTTGAGCATGCGCTGCTTGCCCTGGCTCTCCATTTGCTTGCTGAGCTTGGCGAGTTCTTGCTCGGCTTGAGGAATGAGCCCATAGCGGATCTCCGCGACGCGCTCATTGTTGCCCTTGCGCAACTCGGATTGCTCTTCGACCTTGAGCTGCTCGATCTTTTCCTTTAGCGCCCGAATACGCGCAATGAGATCTTTTTCCTTTTTCCAGTTCGCCTTGAGGGTATTCGACTTCTCCCGAATCTCAGCCAGTTCCTTCTCGATAACCGCAAGCCGTTCCTTCGAATTCGGATCGTCTTCTTTCTTGAGCGCCTGCTTCTCGATTTCCAGCTGCGTGGCTTTGCGTTCGAGCTGGTCGATGTCGGTTGGCAACGAGTCGATCTGGATACGCAATGAGGCTGCGGCTTCGTCGATCAGATCGATGGCCTTGTCCGGCAGAAATCGATCGGAAATGTAGCGGTGCGAGAGCGTCGCGGCCGCGACGATAGCCGAATCCTTGATGCGCACGCCGTGATGGACTTCGTACTTCTCTTTCAGGCCGCGCAGGATTGCAATCGTATCTTCGACATTGGGCTCACCGACGAAGACGATCTGGAAGCGGCGCTCGAGAGCGGCATCTTTCTCGATGTACTTGCGATATTCGTTGAGTGTGGTCGCACCGATGGCGCGGAGCTCTCCGCGAGCCAGCGCCGGCTTCAGCATGTTCGAGGCGTCGATGGCGCCTTCGGCCGCACCGGCTCCGACCAGCGTATGCAACTCGTCGATAAAGAGAACGATCTGGCCTTGCGAGTCCTCGATCTCTTTGAGAACCGCTTTTAGGCGGTCTTCGAACTCGCCGCGGTACTTTGCTCCCGCCAACATCGCCCCGAGATCGAGCGCGACGACGCGCTTGTTCTTCAGGACTTCCGGCACATCACCGGAAATAATGCGCTGCGCCAGGCCTTCCACGATGGCCGTTTTGCCCACACCAGGTTCGCCGATCAGCACAGGATTGTTCTTGGTGCGGCGTGAGAGAACCTGAACGACCCGCCGAATTTCTTCGTCGCGTCCGATGACGGGATCGAGCTTGCCGCGATGCGCCAGTTCGGTCAGGTCGCGAGCGTAGCGCTCCAGCGCCTGGTATTTCGCTTCGGGATTCTGGTCGGTAACCTTTTGCGATCCGCGAACCACCGTGAGCGCCTTCAGGATCGCCTCGTGGGTCGCGCCGTGCTGCGCCATGATCTGCTGTGCTTTATCGCGCTTCAGGTGCGTGATGGCCAGCAGCAGGTGCTCGGTGGAAACGTACTCGTCCTTAAAATTGCTGGCTTCTTTGAAGGCCTGCTCAAGCAGCTTGTTACTCTCGTTCGAGAGCGAGGCCTGCGAGGCCTGTCCAGAAACCTTTGGAAGCTTCTCGATTTCGGCATAGACCGCACTCAGCACGGCCTGCGGCCCGATTCCGATTTTTTCGAGCACCGGCGGAACGATGCCCTCCTTGTCTTCCAGTAAGGCGGCGAGCAAATGAATCGGCAGCAGTTCGGGATTGCCGTGCTCGGAGGCGAGCTCGTTCGCGCGCTGGACGGCTTCCTGCGCTTTGACGGTGAATTTGTCCCAACGGATGGGCATGATCTAAACCTCGGATTTGGTAATTGAGTAATTGGAAGAGATTTCGGCGGTTCGGGGTTCAAATTACTCAATTCCTAAATTTCACAATTTACAAAATGAATGGGAGGCGGTCACCTCTGCCGCCTCCCGTTGTCAGGGGCTAAAGCCCACATTCTTTCTTGCCTCTAACGCGGCCCTGAAGGGCCGCTCTTCCACGTTCCATCAGCACCGCTCGGCTTCGCCTTCGCGGGACAGCCGAGGCGGCTGTCCCTACATGGCCTTACTGGCAACTGATCACTGATCACTGATCACTGGCCACTGCCTTACGCGGCTTTGCTGGGGCCCTTGGCTTCGATCGGTTTTTCGGAGCTGACGTTGACCTTAATCTGCTTCGGCTTCGCTTCGGCTTTCTTGGGCAACGTGATCTTCAGGACGCCCTTGTCGTAAGTCGCCGAGACGCTCTCGGTGTCGACGGTCTGGGGCAGAGTGAAGGTACGGGTGAAGCTGCCATACTGACGCTCCACACGACGGTAGTTCTCTTCTTTCTCTTCCTTTTCGATCTTGCGCTCGCCATGGACGGTCAGCGTGTTGTTTTCCACGCGGACATCGATGTCCTTCTCGTCGATTCCGGGCACTTCAATCTTCAATGCGACCTTGTGCTCGTCTTCGTAGACATCCACGGCGGGGGCAAAGCTCGAAGTGGTGAGGGATTCATCCCTTCCGGCATCATTGTAAGACTCGCGGAACAGGCGATTCATGCGGTCCTGTAACGTGCTGAATTCACGGAATGGCTCCCAACGGGTTAATACGGTCATGGCTAAATCCTCCTTCAAAAATGGTGTTTGATCGGAACTTGAATTTGTGACCGGCGCGAAAAAGCAGGGGCTCAAGCCCGAGTCTTAAGTTGTCTAGACGCGGCGCTGAAGCGCCGCTCTTCCACCGGTTCACTTCATTAGACACATTGTTAGCATAAAAGAAGCATAAAAGTTGAGTGTATTCTTGTCAAGTACTCTATTTTGCTTATTTTGCTTTATGTTACGTGCCCTATGACACACTTCAAATACGCAGTTTCGGGAACGTTGAGCAGAACCGGATGATCTTTTCCCTGTCCTCGAACCTCAAGAAGGCGCAGCGTGCGGTGGGCGTCAACGGCGGCCGAGGCCAGCATTTCAAGGAACGTGGACTGGTTGACGTGATAGGAGCAGGAGCATGTAACGAGGATTCCCCCCGGCGCCAGCATCTTCAGAGCACGGAGGTTCAGTTCCTTGTAGCCGCGTACGGCGGAATCGAGATCGCGCTTGGTTTTGGCGAACGCAGGTGGATCGAGCACGATGGTGTGATAGAGGTGGCTGGATCCCGCATAGTCCTTCAGCAGGTCGAACGCGTTGGCCTCGATCCACTCGATCTCGCGGTGGTTGAGGGCGGCATTCTGATCGGCGACTTCCAGCGCGGGACGAGAGCTGTCGACACCAGTGACATGTTTGCACTTCGGCGCGAGATGCAAGGCAAAGGCGCCCTGATAGCAAAAGACATCGAGGGCTTCGCCGTGGGCGTACTGAGCGGCGGCGGCGTAGTTTTCACGCTGGTCGAGGAAGGCTCCGGTCTTCTGACCTTCGAGGGCGTCGAAATGGAACTGCACGCCGTTCATGGTAAAGGTGATTGCGGTCTTGTCTCCGTGTACCAGACCGGAGGTGCGGGGCGGAAGGGTTTCGAGTTCGCGGACGCGCGGATCGACTCGCTCGATCACCGACGCGGGGCTGAGTTGATCGACTAACTCAGAGATGACAGTTTCGCGGACAGGGTTGGCGTCGATTGCCTGGGTCAGAATCTGAAGGGAAAGAATGTCGTTATAGCGGTCGACGATAAGGCCGGGAAGGAAATCGGCTTCGCTGAAGATGAGCCGGTAAGCGTTGGTGTCGCGGACAACCTTCTCGCGGTAAGCGACCGCGTCGGCAATGCGTCGGCGCAGCAGCGCAGAAAAATCTGAGACGGGCTCGTGAGAGATCATCCGTATCGCAATCTGTGAGGAACTGGAGTAGAGGGCGGTGCCGAGTGGTTTCCCGCGCTGGTCGGTGATGGCAATGAGGGAGCCCGGAGGAGTGCCGTCGGCTTCGAGTACGTCGGAGCGGTAGACCCAAACGTGACCTGACTTCAGGCGGGACACACCGCGGGGAGAGACTTTGACTTTGGGGAGATCAGACCGTGCGGGAATCGGTGGCATGGGGACATGGTAATGCCTGGGGATTGTAACGCCACTGAATCGGTCAGCCCCACATGTGGTCGTTGAGCGCTATCGCTTGTGGCTGTTGAAAAACTCCTGCGCGAGAAACTGGCAATAATGAAATTGTGCGAGGATGCCCCACAAACGACTTTCCCAATTTTATAGGCGTTTTGTATCCTCCAAATTTGGCTGTTTGGGAGGAAACTGGACTTATTCAACACCCACGCTTGGTTACGACAGTTGTCCAGCTCCGCAGTCCTGCTTTGGGCGTAATGCGCTAAAGGCTAGGTCTTGCAGTCAGGCGAAGCCTAGAATGCTGGCTGAAAGACAAATCATGGGCGTGAATGTCGTCATCGACGAGCGGTGCCATGCCCTGCTCCGTGGACTCACGCTTTACATCACGTGCATGCTGTCGTTTTCTCTCCACGCACCGGCTCAGGAATCGAACATTCCGATCGCTTGGTTCGAGGAAACGGACCCACACGCGCCTCACTGGCGCGTTCACTTCGAACCTCCTGCTCTCACCTACAGTCAGCGCCTCGTCGTAGGTGTCCGGGCCACCCTGCCCGCCAACGGAAAGGAACGGCGTGCAAACTGGCATATCGTTCTGCGTATCGCCGACGAGAGCGGTAAGTGGTTCCAGAACTATGACTACTCTCGCGTTGATCTGCGGTGTAAGCCGCCGAAGGCCGAGCCGGTCCTCTGGCAGGGATACGCATTTGTCCAGCCCGGCACCTATCGCTTAGCTTGAGTGGCTTACGACGCGGTCAACGAACGACATTTCGTGTGGCGCAGAATGATGCGAGTTGATCGGCCCAGCGTCCTGCCTGACATCGACCGCGATCTTCCTAAGGTTGAATTCCTAGATCTCAGCAGGATTCGGCCGCCCATTCCCGAATACCTCCCCGTTCACACGCAGGCTCCCGTGCAAGTCGACGTCGTATTCAACCTAACTGGCAACCAGCAACTCAGTCTCACTCCTAATAACCTCGATAGTTTTCGTCCGCCCTACGCGGAGGACGCGCTGCGCGGAGCTATCGCACTCCTCGCTCAACTCGCGCCTTCGCACGGATGTGTTCGCGTGAGCGCCATCGACATTCTTCGCCTTAAAGTCGCGCTCGATCGTTCTTCTGCCGATCCGGAGTCGAATCTGAACCAAATTCAGCAGGCAATCCCTATCGTTCGCGATAACGCCAGCGTTGACGCTCACACCCTCGCTGGCAGAACCAAGGCACGTGAGTTCTTTCACCGGTTTCTCGAAAAGGTCATCAGCGACAACGCCGCGTGCAGCCCAGGTTTCCTCAACGCAGACCGCGCCATCATCAGCGTCAGCGATAGCCTTATCTTCCCCGAGGGCACCGACAGGGAACCGGTATCACCCCCTGAACGTCGCAATGCTCTCTTCTTCCCTGTACAGTTCTCCTACACTTGGCTTACTACGAAAAACTCGATGCCTACCGCCGTTACCGCTTTCGATGAGGTCGGCCACATGCTCGGCCACCTTCACCCGCGCCACTTCGATGTAGCCGAACCAAACGGCCTCCGGCGCGCCCTCGCCGAGATCGTCAAGGACATCGAAGCCTCGACCACGGTTTCCGCACCCCAGTGATAAGGGACAGCAACGAACGGTCAGTTGAACTCCGAATTGTGTAAACAGGGAACAATTGGGTGATTGGCGAAAACATCCCCGATAGCACCTCAATGAGCTCAGGAATTCCGCGCCATCGTTTCGGTGGGCTAGAGTCGAGCTGCGCTCGATGGACAGCCGAGGCGGCTGTCCCTACATTGTTTTCTAGTTAGTGGGCAGCGTGTTCGGTGGGGGCGGGAACTGCCGGTTTCGCGTGCGAGCCGGAGCTGGCTTCGTGGCGGGCGGCGTCGAGATCCGTGCGCAGCGAATCGAGGATCACCATGGGAAGCTCTGCACCGAAGCCGTCGAGATCTTCTTCCGACCAGTTGCCGTTGAGTCGCGTGGAGCCGGTAATGTCTTCGGGGAAGGCCTGACGGAAGTCGCCTTCACGGATCAGGATGTCGCCGATCAGGCGTCCAGTGTGAATGTCATAGACTCGGCGGCTGGCCTGGCCGCTGGCATTGGTCAGGCACAGGAAAACCTCGCCATCTCCGGCGAACTCAGGACGGTAGTACCAGGCTTGCGGGGCATCGATCTTGGGGTGATGGCGTTTCGGGCGGTGGGTCGTGGGTTTTTGCTCAACCAGCTCTTCTTTGGGATTGAAGTAGAGAATGCGCTGGCAGGAATCGCACACAACCGTCTCTTTGCCCGACCGGACTTCGTTATAGGTCTGCGGACGTAGCATCACCTGGCAGGCCATGCATTTCTGATCGCGAACTTCGGAGATACCGCTGCCGCGGAACTTAGAGACGCGCTCGTAATGCCGGAGCAGGTCTTCGCGGATGCCGGTACGCAACTGATCGCGCTTGGCCCGGGCTTCAGCTAGTAGTTTTTCGTCCTCGGCGGTGCGTAGGCGGGCCTGCTCTTTCTCTTTGTCGATCTCGGCCATTTCCGCCTTCAAATCCACCTGGGCGGCTTTGACTTCCTTGTCTCGGGTATCGGCGTTGACCATCAGTTCGAGAATCTTGTCTTCGTTCGAAGTGATTTCCTTTTCAGCGAACTGGATTTCGTGCAGGAGAGCTTTGTACTGCTCGTTGGTCTTTACGTCGAGGGACTGGTCGCGGTATTTGGAGATTTTTCCCCGCAGGTCGCTGATATTGGTTTCGTACTTGCGGCGGGCGGCCTCGTCGGTTTTGACGGCGGCCTGGGCTCTATCGAGTTGGGCTTTAGTTCCGGCGAGTTTCTGCTCGATGACGGCAACGCGCTTGGGGAGTTCGGCAACTTCGTCGTGCAGGCGGCGAATTTCCTTGTCGACATCCTGGAGTTTGAGCAGATTTTCTATGTCTAAGAGCATCCGGTGTATTGATTTTAGCATGCGCCACGACTGCGGTCCTTCGACGCACATCGAAGGTTGTAATGCCAAAAAGGCATCCACCACTAAGGCCACGAAGGGTCACGAAGGGAGAACTTGGCCCGCTGACGCCGTGCGGTGGGGCTTTTAGCGGTGTACACTCAAACGTTCGCCTGTGGGTTCCGTTTTCCATTTTTCCCGTCGAGGTTGGCCAGTGATACTAGGTACACGTCTGCTCTTTTGTCTTGCTCTTTTTGCCTGGTTGGGATCAATTCCATTTGTGGCGCAGAGCGCGCCGACAAAACCCCTGAACATTGACTCCCTGTTTCAGCCGGGAGGGCTGGCGGGGCGCGGTCCGGAGACAACGGAGTGGAGTCCGGACGGGGCGAAGCTCTCGTTTGTACAGCGCGATGAGAAGGGCGAAAAGGGCGAATTGTGGTACGTGGACGCAGCCACGGGAGAGAAGAAGATTCTTGTCAGCGCGGCGAAGCTGGCGTCGCTCGATCCGGATGTGAACAAGGTAAAGAACGAGCGGGAGAAGGAGCGGCTGACGCGTTATCACGTCGCAGCGTACTTGTGGGCTCCGGATTCGAAACACCTGATCTTCGATTCCCAGGGGCAGCTCTGGCTTTACGACCTGGGGACTGAGACGGCGGTTCAATTCACTTCGGCGGGCGATCCGAGCGGAGACCCGAAATTTTCTCCCGATGGAAAGCATCTGGCGTATGTGCGCAAGCACAACCTGTACGTAAATTCCGTGAGCGGGAAGAACGAGAAGCAGCTCACAAAGGATACGGGCGACAATCTCTTTAACGGCGATATCGACTGGGTCTATGCCGAGGAGTTGGCGGTGCGCAGCAATTACTTCTGGTCGCCGGACAGCAAAGAGATCGCGTTCCTGCACATGGACGAGACGAATGTACCAACCTATCCGATCACCGACTGGATGCCGACACATCCGGCGGTGGAGCAGGAGAAATATCCGAAGGTGGGCGATCCGAATCCGGTGGTAAAGCTGGGCGTGGTCGATGCAGACAAGGGCAAGGTGAAGTGGATCACCTTGCCCAGTGCCGAAGATTTCTACATCCCGCGATTTGGCTGGGTGAAGGATGGCGTCATCTGGGCCGAGGTACTGAACCGCACGGAAGACAAGATGGATTTGTATTTCGTGGACACCAAGTCAGGGAAGCCGCGACTGGTGTTGACCGAGACACAAGAAGGCGCGTGGTTCGACTTTGAGCATACCGAGATCCACTTTCTGAAATCGAGTGGACAGTTCCTGTGGCCGAGCTGGCGCGATGGCAACATGCACATTTACCTCTACGGTTTCGACAAGCAGAATCCGATGGCGGCGGACGCGAAGCTGGAACGGCAGCTGGAGAAGGGCGATTACGAAGTGCTGGGCATTAAGGGCGTCGACGAGGCATCGGGTACGGTGTTCTTCGAGGCGAATAAGGATGATCCGCGGCAGACGCATATCTACTCGGTTCAGCTTGACGGATCCGGGCTCAAAGCCCTGACCACGGAAGAAGGGTTTCACCTCGCGAACTTCAGTGATGATGGCAAGCACTACACGCAGATGTACTTCGGCCCGCAGGCCTCGCCGGTCTTGTCGCTGTGCGCCGTGGGAGGAACCTGCAATCCCGTTTGGAAAGCGCACGATGAGATCGCTGAGTACGGACTGAGGGCGTCGAAATATCTGGAGTTCAAGGCCGATGAGGGGACGGTTCTGTATGGTCGGCTGTTGCTGCCTCCTGAGGGCGCGGCGAGCGGCAAGATTCCTCTCATCATCAACATCTATGGTGGTCCTGCGGGGCAGACGGTGCGCAAAAGTGTTCCCGATCCATTCGACGAAATCCTGTCGCGCAAAGGCTTTGCCATTTTCTCCGTGGATAATCGCGGCACGCCGGGGCGCGATCGCAAGTTCCAGACCGCGATCCGGCATGAGTTCGGAGCGGTTGAGCTGAAGGATCAGCTGACGGCGCTGGATCAGTTGTTGGCGCAGTATCCGCAGCTCGATAAAGACCGCGTCGGGATTTGGGGATGGTCGAATGGCGGATCCATGACCCTCTATGCGATGACCCACTCGGACCGTTTCAGGGCCGGGGTCGCTGTGGCGCCGGTGACGAGTCAGGTGAACTACGACTCGATCTACACCGAGCGCTACATGGGGCTGCTCAAGGACGACAAGGCTGGATACGAAATGTCGGATGTGACCAAATCAGCCGACAAGCTGCACGGCGCCCTGCTGCTGGTGCATGGAACGAGCGACGACAACGTGCATTTTCAGAACAGCATTCAGATGATCAATGCGCTGATCAATGCAGGCAAACAGTTCCGGCTGATGATTTATCCGAATAAAACACACAGCATTGCGGGGAAAGATGCACGGGTGCATCTGTTCACGATGATTGCGGACCACTTTGATCGGGAGTTGAAGAACCAGTAACCAGCGGTCAGAAACCGGCAACTCGCGAAGACGAAGCCGCTCTATTTGTGCCGGCCAGACCCTCGGCGCGGGGTTTCCTTGGAAGAGCTCTCTTTCGAGGAGTCCTTCGACGAGCCTTCCTTGCTCGAACTCTCTTTGGACCCGCTATCCGCTTTGGACTTGTCGTCCTTCTTGTCTGTGGAGCCGGAATCGCCGCCTGAAGAACCCGGCGAAGTCGATTTCTTGGCGTAGTCGGTGACGTACCAACCGGAGCCTTTGAACTGAACGGCTGGGGCGGAGATCATCTGTTCGACCGGTCCGCCGCAGTCAGGGCACTTCTTGACCATCTTGTCGGAAAACTTCTGGATTTTTTCGAAGCGATGACCGCACTTCTTGCACTGATATTCGTAAAGTGGCATGTGATGTGAGACGGTTGTGAGGAACAACTTCGTTTCACATCGATTTTAGGGGCGAAGCAGCGAAGCGTCAATTTGATCGGCCTCTCCCGACAGCAGAAACCGACGTTCAGTTCGTCACACCGGATGGCTTTTCACGAGGTAACGGTAGTGCAAGCGCCGGATCAGGCGCCTCCTTCGTCGTTACTTTGGCGGCTCCAGGCGTTGCCGGCCAGGAGAAGGCTTGGCTGTCGCAGCCTGAGAGTCATTCCCGTTTACAGACTCGATGTTCGTGGACGGCGTGGCCTTTGCTTCCACTTCGGCACCCTTGTACTTGGGTTCGCTCACGTAGCCGTGGATATGGTCCTTGCTGATCTTGTTGATCACCAGTTCAGCCGGCGTCTTCGAGTCCGCCGGGTAGAAGAACACCGGCTCATAGATGTTGACGTGCTTCTTCGATACCCTAAGATCATCGATCAGCATGTCGAGATCGGCGTACTCGTGCTTGGTGTTGGCCTTGCGCAGTTGCACGCCCACCGGTCCCTCACGTTGGAACTGCTTGGTCTTGTCGAGGTCAAACTCGTAGTAACTCCGTTCTCCCTTCTTCTCCAGCAACACGAGTTCCTCGTGAGTGGTCGCGATGGAGCCTTGGAGTTCAGTGCGGGCGCTGGTCAGATCCTGACGAGTGGCGTCGATTTGCTTGGCCTGGTTGTCCAGTTGGCCCTGCATTTTCTTCCAGCGCGGGTCATCGATGCGGTGCCGCGTAGCCGCGGCCATCATCGGCTTCCGATAGACCCCGGGCTGCGAATGCGTCGAGGTCTCGGCCTTGTCCGCTGCCCGTTCCGCAGTCATCGCGTCGAGCTTGGTATTGAGAGCATTTACCTGATCGCGGGTTGCGTTCAGCGTGGAGGTGACGGCGCTATTCTGCTCCACCAGTTGCTTGGATACGTTGTGCTCATGGAAAGCGTAGCCGCCGGCGGCGATCACGAGGGCCGAAAGCCCCGCGACCACGGACCGGAATCGAACGATGGAACCTGCCACAGACGCTAATTCGGGCATGGGAGATCTCCTCGGTGCCCGATGGGAGCAAGCGGAGTACCACGGGATGGCGCGCTAATCGATTGAACAATAAGGGATTATCGTTTCCCTTCAGCCCATCCGACTGGCCCAATTTTCGCGCTACTGTGAAATCCTTGCCGTTGCGGACCGTTTCTAGGCGCCCACGAGGCGGCGCGGGGCAACGTTGCGCCATGCGGCTGCAATGGCTTTGGCAAGAACTTGTTTCTTTGCGGCTTTGAGCTGGACGCTGGTGGCGCCGCGGCGTCCCCAGGTGCCTTTCACGGGGATGAATACTTCTGGGTAATCCTTCGAAAAGTAGTGCTGATCTTCGGGCGAGAGCTTGACCATGCCGCGCGTCTTGTCGGGGTAGCCGAGGGTGGCGAAGATCTTTCCGGCGACTCGGAAGTCGGGATGATTCATGTGTCGACGCTCTTCGGTTTCGGGATGGGAGAGAGCTAGTTTGCGGAAGGCTGCCGGGGTCATGGAGCGGCTCCTATTTCGCCAGCATAACGTGCGAATGGATCGGAACGTTACGTTGATGATTTCAGATTGCAGATCGGAACCCGCTTCCGTCTGGAATCTGCTGTTTTCAATCTGAAATCTCCAATCTGAAATCTGCAATCCGCCGCAGTGGTAGACTCCGGCCATGAGCGATGTGAAATCCAGCGGACCGGCGCTGTATCTGGTGGCGACGCCGATTGGGAATCTGGAGGACATCACGCTGAGGGCGCTGCGGGTGTTGAAGGAAGTGGACGTGATCGCATGCGAGGATACGCGGCAGACGCAGAAGCTGCTCAATCATTATGCGATTTCGACGCGGACGACCAGTTATCACGAGCACAACGAGATGACGAAGTCGGCGGAACTGGTGAAGGAGATGCAGGAAGGTGCGAGTGTGGCGCTGGTGACCGACGCCGGGATGCCGGGGATTTCCGATCCGGGATACCGGCTGATCACGCTGGCGATCCGGCATCATGTGCCAGTGGTGCCGGTGCCGGGCGCGTCTGCTTTTCTGGCGGCGCTGGTGGCGAGCGGGCTGCCCGCGGCTTCATTTCTTTTCAGCGGATTTCTTCCGGCAAAACGCGGGGAGCGGCGCACCCTACTGGAGACGGTGAAGAGTTCTCCGCGGACGCAGGTGTTTTATGAGGCGCCGCACCGGATCGTTGAGGCGCTCGAGGATGTAGTCGAGGTGCTGGGTGGGGCACGGCACGTCGTAGTGGCGCGCGAAGTGACGAAGATTCACGAAGAGTTTCTGCGCGGGCGGGCGAATGAAGTGCTGGAGACGCTGAAGGCGCGGGACACGGTGAAGGGTGAGATCACGCTGCTGATCGGGAAGGCGGAGGAGGGCGAAGCTCGTGTGGAGACGGGCGCTCTCGCCCGTCCTTCGGTCCGGCAGCGTGTGGAGCAAATCATGGGGGAGGAGCAGATCGACGAGAAGGCCGCGCTGAAGAAGGTGGCGAAGGAGCGGGGGGTTTCGAAGAGCGCGGCGTACAGAGAGTTGCAGAGGACAAGGTGAACATTTTTCTTACTTCAGAGAGCGCCTAGGTCTCTCGTGTGTCGAGCCTCGCTCGTCGTAGACAATTGTGATGTGTCCAGATCGCGCAATGCTGCCGACCATCGGTGGACCATATTCTCGCACCAAACTCCTAATTTGAGGTATCGCCATCGTCCAAGCCTGCGCCATCTCTGAACCCGTGAAGTTTCCGGATCCGAAGTAGAATTCCCGTACTCGGTACCGACGAATCGCGGCGCGTTCGATCTCGTTGTAGCGATTCTTCTTGTCTTTCGTTAAAACCACCCATGATCGCTCTGCCACGAATTGAAGCCATACCTCGTCCGGTGTGCCGCGTGGGAAATGGTCTCTGTGACGATGATGCTGGACTTGATTGTTATGGAGGGCTTCAAGAATCGGTTGGCAGTTGTCGAGATTCTTATCCAGGTAAAGGATGAAATCGTAAAGCTGCAACTGCTCGGGTTTCCCAGCGGATTGCCTCTTCGATGTGCTTTTCTTCGAGGCCATATTCCTTGGCTAGTTCGGGTATAGATTCGCGAGCGTTAAAGCGAGACGCGATTACAGCTGTAGAGATGCCCGTTCCGGCAATTACAGGTTTTCCGAAGCCGAGGGCCGGATTTATGACAATAAACTTTGGCTCTGTGGCGCTCCGCTCGCGCACGAAGGGGTAAAACTTGAAGACACCTAGTGGTTTGTCGTATTCGACTCTCTCAAGGTGAGCTTCGACGATTCCGGGTATCGCAAGTTGCCCGCCTCTGGACAGATTTACGAAGCGGTCGATCTCCCTAATGAGCAGGTCGATCCTGTCTGTTAACAAAGGTTGTTCGATCAGTGGATGCTTGAATCCTGTGGTTTTATTTAGGTGTACGAGTGCTTGCCGAATTTTGGGAAGCCGCAAGTCGTATATCGTCCGCAGCGAAGCCAGCATGTGGCACTCCAATAAGTTCAAAAAGGAGAGCGATCGGGGCTTCTTGGATGCGGGGCGGATCAGCGGGGAAACCGGTTTCCGACCGAATGCCCAGTATTCCAGGGTCTTGATCGGCACACGCAGGTAAAGTGCGGCCTCGGACAGGCCGTAAAGGGGGAGTTCTAGTCGTTCGTCAGTTGCGATAAACTTCACAGGCCCCCTTCTCAAAAGCTTCCCCAGAACTCATATACCATATTCCCATTTTGTTCGCAGTACTCAGAACCAGCAAGAACACCAGCTATGCCCGATTTGGGAACTACTTCCCTGCCAACTCCTTCTTTACTAACTCGCTGACCACTTTCCCATCCACGCGCATGCCAGCCGCGTTGAACTTCGCCATGGCGTTCTTCATGACCGTGCCCATCTCTTTCATCGTGGGAGCGCCCATTTCGGCGATCGTGGCTTTGACTCCGGCGGCGATGTCGACCTCGCTGGCGGCTTTCGGCAGGTAGCCCTCGATCACGGTGATCTCGGCGGCCTCTTTGTCGGCCATCTCCTGGCGTCCGCCTTTGGTGAATTGCTCGATCGACTCTTTGCGCTGCTTGATCAGGGTGGCAAGCACTGCCTGGGACTCCTTGTCGTCGAGCGGGGACATCTTTTCGACGGTCTTGAGTTGGAGCGCGCTCTTCACCATGCGGAGCGTGGAGAGGCGGGCTTCGTCTTTCGCCTTCATGGCGGTGACAATGTCTTTTTGAATCTGATCGACTAGGGGCATGGGGGGATTATAGATGGTGGACGTGAGAGACAGCGGAAGACACTCAAAGCACGCAAGAACCCGCGTCGGTTGAACATAAACGGGTGCTGGAAAAAAAGCTGAAACCACGAAGGACACGAAGGTTCACGAAGGTCTCCCCGATGTTCCTTCGTGTACCTTCGTATCCTTTGTGGTTGATTGGTCTGAGCGCCGTCCTACCTACTCGATTCAGCGGAACAAAGATTGACTCTGGGGCATCAGATACCCATGGAGGAATCATCATGAGCAAACTTGCAATTTGGGCGCAACTCGAAGCGAAGCCGGGCAAAGAGAGAGAGCTCGAGGAATTCCTGAAGTCTGCCGAACCATTGGCCGAGCGCGAGCCCGGCACCCTGACCTGGTACGCGATCAAGATCAGTCCGGGAAAATACGGCATCTTCGATACCTTTGCCGACGAGAACGGGCGCAACGCCCACCTGAACGGGGAGATTGCGAAGGCGCTCTTTGCCAAGGCCAAAGACCTGCTTGCTGAGGCGCCGAGGGTTGATAAGCCAGAGATTCTTGCCTCGAAACCGGCTCGCTGAGCAACTCCCGGAGGCGGAATCGTCGCAAACCGCTGCGGCGCCGTCTCCCAGGCGTATTGCGTGACCGCGATCACTGCATAAAAGAGCAATTTGCGCTACAGGTCTGGTCGCGCAGACGTGCTCTGCGCCGAGCCTTCCTATAAACTAAAAGACTATTCCTACACCCAAGGACTCCGCTTATGTTGCATAAGAATCGTCTTTTTACTCCCGGGCCGACGCCGCTGTTGCCGGCGGCGCAGACCGCCATGGCTTCATTTACCGCCCATCATCGCACGGCCGATTTCAAGGCGCTGTTTCAGCGCGTGCTCGCCGACATGAAGGAATTCATCGGCACCAAGAATGACGTGCTGATGCTGGCCTGTTCGGGCACCGGTGTAATGGAGGCCTCCGTGTCGAATCTAACCTCGCCGGGAGACAAAGTACTGGTGCTGACCGCGGGCAAGTTCGGCGAGCGCTGGACGGGGTTGGCCAAGGCTTTTGGCTGCAATGTGGACGTCCTGAGCATTCCGTATGGAGACACGTTTTCGCTCGAAAACATTCGCGCTCGCGTAACGCCGGACGTGCGCGCTGTCTTCGTGCAGGCGACGGAGAGTTCGACGGGAGCGCGCCACGATGTGCGCGGGATCGCGAAGATTGTGCGCACTCAAGGGGACGACACACTGCTGGTGGTGGACGCCATCACGGGACTGGGCACGACACATCTGGATGTCGATGACTGGGGCGTGGATGTGATCATCGGTGGATCGCAGAAAGCCTTGATGATGCCTCCCGGGCTAGCGTACTGCGCGATCAGCGAGCGGGCGTGGAAGCGGATGGATGCGACGACTTCGCCGCGCTTCTACTTCGATCTCCGCAAGGAGCGGAAGTCGGCGGCAAAGGGAGAAACGGCTTACACCCCGGCGACGTCGTTGTTTGCGGCTTTGGGAGCAGCGCTTGAATTCGTGCGTGGCATGGGTAAAGGTGATCTCGCCAAAGGCCGGGAGGAGTTGGTCAACAACGCAGAGCTATGCGCGGAGATGACCCGCGCCGGAGCGAAAGCGCTCGGGTTGAAGCTTTACGCCTCAGTCCCAGCGGCCGCGCTCACAGCGATCTCGGCGCCCGAGGGAATGGATTCGGGAAAGATCGTGAAAGAGTTCCGCGAATCCTTTGACGCCGTGGTGGCGAACGGGCAGGGCGAGATGAAAGGCAAACTGTTCCGAATCGCGCACATAGGGTACTACGACTATCTCGACACGATCGGCATTCTCGGTGCGCTCGAGCATGTGCTGGCTCGGGTCACCGACAAGAGCGTCGAATACGGCGCTTCAGTGCGGGCGGCCCAGCAGGTGTACGCCCGCAGTCACGAAGGAGCGCTGGCGGCCCGGTAGCAAGCCTGACTCTCGGCCGCAGCTGAAACCGGGCTTAGTTGATCGTAAAGGGCATCGCGGCCGAGGTTTGCGCAGGTGTTGCGCCACCGTAAATGCCACCACTGCTTGTCGCCGGGTTCGTAACCGTGATCTGGACGGTTGCGGCAGTCGCGACTGCCGATGCCGGGACCGAGATGCTGAGTTGCCCAGCCATGCTGGCGGTCGTCGTCTGAGCAGTTCCGTTCCAATTAACGGTGGCCTTCGAGGCGAAATTGGTGCCGGTCACTGTCAGCGTGAATGCGGGGGCTCCGGCAGTCGCGCTCGTGGGATTCAGTGTCGAGATTGCGGGCATGGCTCGCGCCCCCGAGCCAGAGGGTTTGGAGTAGCCGCAGGCAAGAGTGACGGCAATCAATGTCCCTAGCAAAATCGTGTTGACGGTTTTCATAGTGTTCTCCCAAGGGCCGGGGCCCATTGGGACAGAGCTTAGAAAACGAGCGTGGCTGGATTGTCAGCAGCGTGTCATTTTCCCGTCAAATGTTATGGTTGTCGCATTTTCTCCAGCAGCCTCATACACATACAAAGGATGCGTTCATGAAGATCATTGTGGCGGAAAGGATCTCGTGCTCAGCCGTAGCTCAATTGCAGGAGCCGGGATGGACGGTGCTTACCGCAGACCAGTTGGACGGGAAGCTCGCTGAACATCTCGAGTCTGCCGATGCGTTGATCGTGCGCTCCGCGGTACAGGCCGACGCCAAGCTGCTCGCGCATGCGAACAAGTTGCGGGTGATTGGCCGTGCTGGCGTGGGAGTGGACAACATCGATCTGGAAGCGGCCACGCACAAGGGCATCGCGGTGATGAATACGCCGGGGGCCAATGCAGTGGCGGTCGCGGAGCAGACGATTGGGATGATGTTGGCCATGGCTCGTCACCTCTGCCGTGCGGATGCGTTGATGCACGCCGGCAAATGGGAGAAGAAATCTCTGCAGGGAACCGAGTTGCGCGGGAAGACTCTGGGAGTTGTCGGGCTGGGGCGAATTGGGATGGAGGTGGCGCGGCGGGCGCGCGCATTTGGGATGGATCTGATCGGGCATGATCCGTTCGTTTCGGTGTCGGTGGCGAAGGAGCAGGGTATCCGGCTGGCGGAACTCGATGAAGTCTACGCGGTCGCAGACTACATCACGCTGCACGTTGGGTTGACACCGCAAACGAATGGGATGATCAACCAGACCTCGATTGCGAAGATGAAGAAAGGGGTCCGGCTGGTGAATTGTGCGCGGGGCGAGTTGGTGAATGAGGCTGATCTGGCGGCCGCGCTGAAGGATGGGCGCGTCGGAGCGGCGGCGATCGATGTGTTTGTTGAAGAGCCTCCGAAAAACTCGCCTTTGCTGGCGCTGGAGAATGCCATTCTGACACCGCACATCGGCGGCTCGACCCATGAAGCGCAGGAAGCGGTTGGAGTGCAGATTGCGCGGCAGGTGAAGGAATATCTGAAGCACGGCGTGATCCAGAACGCGGTGAATGTGCCTTCGGTATCCGCCGACGAATATGCGGTGATGCAGCCGTACATCATTTTGGCCGAGCGGATGGGTGCGTTCCTGGCGCAGGTTTCCGAAGGATCGCTGGAGGAGATTTCGATCCGTTACAGCGGGCACATTGCCGAATGGAAAACGGAGTTGATACGGAACGGAGCGATTAAGGGGATCATGAACCAGGCGCTCGAGGAGAAGGCGAACCTCGTGAATGCGGCGACGATTGCGGATGAGCGCGGGCTGCGGGTTCTGGAATCGCACAAGGCGAAGGCTTCGACGGGCGGCGCCGGCAGCGTGCTCTCGATTTTTTTGAAAACCTCGACCGAAGAGCACATGGTTAAGGGCGCAGTGCTGCATGGAGAGGCTCCGCGGTTGCTGCATGTGGATGGCATCGACGTGGAGGCTCCGCTGGAGCGCAATCTGATTTACATGCGTAACCGCGACGTGCCGGGCGTCATCGGGAAAGTGGGGACGATCCTGGGCGAAGAGTCGATCAACATTGCGGACTTCTCGCTGGGGAGGCGAGGCGGGGAGCAGACTTCCGATCAGCCGCGCGAAGCGATTGCGGTCGTGCACGTGGACGGCGCCGTGTCGGACGTGGTGTTGACACGACTGCGCGGGATACCGGCAGTGCAGAGAGCGAAGGGAGTGCGGCTGTTCTAGAGCGAATTCACACCGATTTCAGATTGTAGATTTTAGATTTAAGATTGAACCGCATCCTTGGTGCGGAGACTCGAAATCCACGTCGGTTCGTCTACAATCCAGATTCTGCCTTCTGAAATCTGTACTCTCTGAAATCTGCAATCTGAAATCTACTCTGAAATCTCAGGATTCCGTTTCGTCCCGGCGCAGCTTGCGGCTTTCGGCCAGCAACGACATCGAGTGCATCAGGTTCTGCAGGGTGACGATGCCTACCAGGCGCTGATCTTCAACGACCGGGATGATGCTGGAATTGCGCACGGTGAGCTTGCGGAACGCCGTCCCAAGTGAGTCCTGGCGGACGGAAACCTCGAAGATCTTGCTCATTACGGCCTGAACGTAGCCATTGCCCTCGGCGCGGAGCGCTTCAAGAATGCGCTGGCGCGAGATCACTCCCACCATATCGCTGCCGCGCACCACGGGAAAATCGTCTTGCAGGGAATGGACCGCTTTTTCCAGCGCATCTTCCAACGTATCGGCCGGTGAGAGCGTAGCGAAATCGGTGAGCATCACCTCTTCGAGCCGGACGTTATCAAGCACGGACTGAAACACGAGAGCCCGTTCTTCGAGTTGTGCTGCCGAGAAGATGATCACGCCCACCATGGTCAGCCAGGGATCGGTAAACAGGCCGGCGAAGATCAGGACCATGGACATGGCGGTGCTGATGGTGACTGCGCGGCGCGTGGCGGCAGAAACATCCATCTTGCGCGCGAAGTAGACGCGCACCAGACGCCCGCCGTCCAGCGGGTAAGCGGGCAGAAGATTCACAAACGCCAAATAGATGTTCGCCCACACGATGCTGCGGGGCAGGTTCGACCCGAGCAAGAAAGGCCACTTCCAAAGTTCAATCCCACTGTTTGCGGCTGTGATGACGGCGGCCGCGAGACTCGCGAGGGCTAGATTTACCAACGGCCCCATGAGCGCAATCCGAACTTCGCGCTTCCATATCAGGGTCGCGGCCTGCTTCTCCCCGCGCGAGTCGTCATATAGAGCGACACCAGTGAGCGGAAGCAGGATGACAGCTTTGGGGATCAGACCGTAACGCCGCGCCGCCAGCATGTGTCCGAACTCGTGGGCTGCCACGCAAGCGAGGATGATACCGACTAACGCCAGATCGCGAGCTCCATTTGCGTTCTGCTGGCGGATCGCGTAGTCGGTCCAGTAAATGAAGACGGGCAGGATCAGAAATGTGAGATGGATGCGGATGTCCACCCCAAACATATGTCCAATGGAAACAGACCAGCTTCGCATAGGCCTCGCTACTCTTATTTTACATGCTTGGATATAGTGACTGCGGCATCCAAAAGTGCAGAGCCATGCGAGTGATTGCGGGAAAATACCGAAGCCGGCCACTGCGATCCCTGCGCGGCATGGATATACGTCCGACCTCGGACCGCCTCCGCGAAACTCTGTTCAATGTGCTGACCCAAGGGAATCCTGAGGCGCTGGTGGGAAGTGTGTGGCTGGATCTTTTTGCCGGAACCGGAGCGATCGGCATCGAGGCCTTGAGCCGAGGCGCGAAACAAGTACACTTTGTGGAAAATTCGGATTCGGCGGCTCAAGCAATTCGGAAAAATCTCCACAGCTTGGGAATCGTTGAGGGCTTCAAGATTGTGCAGCAGGAAGTGCCGCAGGCCTTCTGGTCCATGGAGCGGGACCGGGTGGCGGCCGATGTGGTGTTCATCGATCCGCCATATCGGATGAAGGACGCTTATCCGCGAACGCTGGGAGCGCTGGCGGTATCATCACTGATCTGGGTAATGTCGGTGGTGATCGCCGAACACGAGAAGAACTTCGATCCCGGGCAGGAATTCGGTGCGCTGTGGAGATTCCGGCGTCTCGTACACGGGAGCACAACGCTTAGCTTCTATCGGTTGGGAAACAGTGCTGACGTGAGAGGATAAATCGATTCCGACAGCCGAGGCGCCTGTCTCTACACGAGTAGTCGTTACATGATCAGTTCGTCGGCCTTGCGAACGATGGGATGCTGCATTTCCTGGAGTTCGTTCTTCACCATGTTCAGGCCGGCCACGCATGCTTCGAAATTCCGCGAGAGGTTGGCAAAAAGGGGTGCGACCTTGGCGTATTCGAAGTGCTCGAACTTGGAGACGATGTAGTAGCTCTCCTTACCCGCTTTCATCCAATCCACAAAATTCTCGAGGCGCTGGCGGCGGAGGCGAAAGTGATTGATGCTCTCCGGGAACATTCCGGCGAAGAAGAGCGTGTAATCGCCGATGTGTTTGCGCACCTGGCGCTCGTGGTCAAATGAAGGAGCCGGGCCGTAGACCGGATCCGATTCGAGCAGCATCTCTCCGACGTCGCTGAGAGGACGATTGAACGCATCGCGAATTTTAAAGAGTTGCTCGGCGTCGCAAAACTCAGACAGCAGGTGAGAGACGTAGGCCACAATCTGCGGATCGCGGATACCGATCTCCTCCGCGTAATGACGTCCGACCAAATCCTGAAACAAGTCCTGCAACGGATGCGATTCCGGTATCATCTAGGTCCCCCTGAACTCCGCGACAAGCACGGAATTTCAGCCACCCTGCGTCTCTACATAACCCAGTTTGCTGTTTAAGCGCAAGTGACTTTTGTTTATCCCTACCATTGATTTCGCTAATGAGTTAGAAGCGAGCGAAGCTGAATCAAGTTGTGCATTCGGAACATCAGAAAGAATGCGGGGCGCGCATGATTTCTGCGCGAAGTCTCCTGTAGTTTGTTGGCACTTGATAACGATGGCTGCCAATGGTCACAGAACGTTGCTTCGGAATGTAGAATTCGCGGTCCACGGAGAGATGCATGGCAAGACAGAACATAGCGAGCGGCGTCAAATGGGAGCCCATCGTTGGTTACTCTCGTGCGGTGAAAGTAGGATCGCATGTGCACGTCTCGGGCACCACCGCGACCGGCGCCGACGGAAAGATCGTTGGCATCGGCGATGTATATGCACAGACGGTGCAGACGCTGAAGAACATCGAGAGCGCACTGGGGAAGGCTGGAGCGGGCATGAAGGATGTCGTACGAACGCGCATCTACGTAGTCAACATTGCGGAGTGGGAGAAGGTCGGTAAGGCCCATGGGGAATTCTTCCGCGATATTCGTCCGGCAACGTCGATGGTGCAGGTGGCCGCACTTATCTCGCCCGAGATTCTGGTGGAGATCGAAGCCGACGCTTTCCTAGGATGAGCGTCAGGGCAGCGGCTTCGACATGTTCACAAAATGGCAAGGCAGCTTGGCGGCGAGGTCGGAAGGAAACGGTTCGGTACCGGTTTCAACGTAGCCGCGGCGTTTGTAGAAAGCGTGATTATCCTTGCGCAGGTCGATGATTCGGAGATCCATAAAGCGACAACCAACCTTGGCGCAACGCCCTTCGGCCTCGCGCATGAGCATGGAACCGACGCCTGCTTTCTGCCGCGCGGGATCGACGGACAACAAGCCCAGATAGGCTCGTTCACCCCGAAGCTCCAGGTAGACACAGCCGGCGAGCGCATCTTCGTCATCGGCCACGAGGAACTCTCCTTTCGCCAACAACGACTGAACCACTTCAAGATCGACCCGGTCGCGGTCGATAATGAAGCTCTCAGCCTTGCGGAAAGCCGCGTTGATCAAGTCCATGAGCCCCTCGGCATCCGCATTTCCAGCAATCCGTAATTGCACAGCATCGACCTCCGGTCGAGAACGCCCAGGCGGGTCCAGTGCTTCTTAGGATAGAATCCCTCCCGCGATTATCAGACGAAATCCGTCGTAAGACCAGGCGTCGACATCGCGCCGCCATAACTCGGGGAGGAGCCAGTGAAGAAAATTTCTTATGTCGTGTTTCTCGCATTCGTGCTGAATGCGGTTGCTCAGGAGCCAACCGCTCCAACTGCTCCATCGGTTATGGTCATTCGTGCCGGCACGCTGATTGATGGCAAGTCGGACAAGCCGCGGCGCGATCAGGTGATAGTCGTTCGCGGCAACCGTATTGAGAGCGTTTCCGATGCTGCGAGCGCGAAGACGCCTGCGGGCGCGATCGTCATCGATCTCTCGCAACAAACGGTTCTTCCGGGTCTCATTGATTCGCACACGCACATCTTTTTGCAGGGAGAGGATCCGGCCAAAGGCGGATACGATGCCAACATTCTGAATGCACCTCTGGCGCTACGAGCCGCTCGCGCCACCGTCGCCGCGCGCAGAGCGCTGGAGCAAGGCTTCACTACCTTGCGCGATGTCGAGACCGAAGGCGCGGGCTACGGAGACGTCGGCATCAAACAAGCGATCAATATGGGTTACATTCCCGGGCCGCGGCTGATCGTCTCGACGCGAGCGATCTCGAGCACCGGTGGCTACAACCTGGAAGGCTATGCGCCGGAGCTGGAGATGCCGAAGGGAGCGCAGATCGCAGACGGCGCGGTGGAGGCTCGCAAGGCAGCACGCGAACAGCTCGATCACGGCGCGGACTGGATCAAGGTCTACATGACGCATCGCTCATGGGTGGGTAAGAACGGTGAACTGGTCGCCCAGCCGACGTTCACGGTCGAGGAACTGCGCGCCATCGTCGACGAGACCCACGGTTGGGGCAAGAAGGTCGCCTGTCACGCGTACGTTGGCATCGGCCTGCATCGTGCTCTCGACGGTGGCTGCGACTCCCTCGAGCACGGCTTGGATCTCGACGATGCGGCCATCGCACAGATGCTCAAGCAGGGGACGTGGTACGTGCCCACGATGAGCGTCTATTACACCGATTGGGCGCCACCCGATACACCAGAGGGAAAGCGCGACCGCTTGCGGGCTTCGGTGCATGAAGTGTCGTTCAAGAAGGCGCTGAAGTCGGGTGTGAAGATCGTATTCGGCACCGACATGGGAGGCATCCCCTGGACGGAGCCGATCGCGCAAGAGTTCTCCCGAATGGTGGAATTCGGTATGCAGCCCATGGATGCCATCCAGAGCGCGACCTCGCGCGCGGCGGTGATGCTCGACCGGGAAGGGGAGATCGGCGTGGTAGCACCGGGCGCTTTCGCGGATATCATCGCTGTCCCCGGCGATCCCCTCAAAGACATCAAGCAGCTCGGGAATGTGCAATTCGTCATGAAGGATGGGCAGGTCTATCGGGGCAAGTGAAGACTCACCACGGAGGACACAGAGGAGCACAGAGGAAAACGACTCCTGCCTGATTTCCCTTGACATCCGCTGGGCTGTGAGCATAATGCGTCAATCCAGTCTCCAGGTCTTTTCGGATCGAACAGTTGTCGGAGGTGTTTATGAGCGTGCTGGAGCTTTGTGACCGGGAAATCGCCGCGGTGGGGCTTGACGCAACCGTTGCTGACGCCATCAATAAAATGCTCGATCACCATGTTGGAGCGGTCGCGGTGGTCGACGACGAATATCGGGTGGCCGGAATCTTCACCGAGCGCGATGTGCTTCGCAAGATGTCGCTCAGCCGCCAGGATCCGCAGACCACTTTCGTTCGCGAACTGATGACTACGCCGGTGGAGATGGGCACGCGGGGCACGGGAGCGGGCGAGGCGCTGAGCATAATGCTGGAGCGGCACTTCCGGCACCTGCCTGTGGCCGACGATAACGGAAAGTTGCTGGGGATTCTCTCTATCCGCAACTTGCTGGAATGGCGCGTCGACGATCTCAGCCACGAACTGGATTCGCTGGAACAGTACATGACCAATGACGGGCCCGGGGGCTAGCACCATCCCGGCCTCCCATCCCAATCACACCTGATGGCTAACTCTCCTGCCTTATCCAGGACGATTGCCGTTGTGCGCACGGCGACGTCCGTGTTTTTTCTTCTTTTCGGTGAATACAAGGTGGCCGGGCCCGAGTTTGCCCACGGCGGATTTCGGACTTATCTGCAGGATTACATTGCCAACAGTGCCGTGGGTTTCTACCGGCCGGTGCTGTCTGGACTTGTGTTACCCCATGCGGTCTTCTTCGGATACGTCGTTGGAATCGTCGAACTGGCGGTCGGCATTTCCTTGCTGATCGGACTGTGGGTACGTCCGGGCTGCATTCTTGGCGGGCTGTTTTTGTTGAATATGCTTCTGGCGACGTGGTGGGCGCCGGGACATGGGGTGCCGGTCTGGCGCTATTTCGGCAACGAACTGGATCATCTTCCTTTGTTGTTACTATTGATCGTCTTTTACGCCGCGGATGCGGGACGCACCTGGGGTCTCGATGGGATGGTGCGCGCGAATCGCGGTTATCGCTGAGACAATTTTTGAGGAGAAGGGAAACCGGGGATGAGGAAGATCTGTGCCTTTTTGGCGGTTGCGTTGTTGTGTCTGAGTGCGGCGGAGGCCCAAACGCGGCGGGTGGCAGTGCATGCGGGACACGTGCTCGATGTGAAATCGGGCAAGATGCTGGCAGATCAGACGATTCTGATCGAAGACGGGAAGATCGCTAGTATCAGTGCGGCGGCGGAAGCGAAGGTTCCTTCCGATGCAGTCCGAATCGAATTGCCGAAAGCGACCGTGCTTCCCGGACTGATTGACGCGCACACGCACCTGACCATGGATCCCAAGTTCGGCTACGAGCGGCTGGCGATCTCCGTGCCGCGGGAGGCTTTGATCGGCGCCAAGAACGCGCGGGCGACACTGCTCGCGGGTTTTACCACCGTGCGAAACGTAGGAGCGTCGCAATTCAGCGATGTTGCGTTGCGCGATGCCATCAATGCAGGCGATATTCCCGGCCCTCGCATGCTGGTGAGCGGACCTGCGCTCAGCATCACGGGCGGACATTGCGACAACAACATGCTGCCCTTCGAGTATCACGCCACGGAGAGCGGCGTTGCCGATGGCGTCGCCGCCGTGCAACACAAGGTGCGCGAGAACATCAAGTACGGCGCGGATTTGATCAAAGTGTGCGCGACTGGCGGTGTGCTTTCCCTGGGCGACAATCCGCAGCACTCGCAGTTCACGCTGGAGGAGATGAAGGCTATCGTGGCCGACGCGCACCGCCTTGGGCGTAAAGTAGCGGCGCACGCGCATGGGGCGGAGGGGATCCGGTGGGCAGCCGAGGCGGGCGTCGATTCGATCGAGCACGGGTCGTACATCGACGATGCGGGAATCGCGCTCATGAAGGAGCACGGCACTTATCTCGTGCCGACGCTCTACCTTGGCGATTGGATGATCGATAACGCGGGACTCACGCGCCTGCCTCCGCCGCTCTTGGCCAAGGCGCAGGAAGTGATCCCGGCGGCGCGCCAGAACGTTGCTCATGCCTTCGCCAGCGGAGTCAAGGTTTGCCTCGGCACGGATGCGGCGGTGTATCCGCACGGGATGAACGGACACGAGTTCGGGGTCATGGTGAAGTTAGGGCTCACGCCGCTGCAGGCGATTCAGGCGGGGACGGTGAATGCCGCTGACCTGCTGGGTTGGTCGGGCAAGGTCGGGGCTCTCGAGCCCGGAGCGTGGGGCGACATCGTTGCAGTGGACGGCGATCCGCTGAAAGATGTCACCACGCTGGAAAGAGTGAAGTTCGTGATGAAGGGCGGCGAAGTGGTGAAGAATGACTACACCCGATAATGGAAATTGTGGGGCCGTTTACCGCAGCTGCACGGAGGCAGGTTGCTGCGAGACAGTCCCCTGTTTGCGGATATGTTTCAGCAATTCCCAGACTTGCACGGCGCCGCCGATGCACAATCCTACCCAAGTGCACACCAGGCTGATCATTAGCGCCACGTTCACAATAGCGGCGATCTTTGTGAAGCGGACAAATTGCTCCGAGCTGCGCACGTCATCCGCGATCGTCACAAACGGATGCCACTCTCCGTGCACGGTGTAACCGGCAGCCTGAATCATGTAGTGCACCAGGATCAGCGATACTGCCGTCTGCAAAAGCTGCGACCAGAGTGGGAAGGCCGTCCATTGCGAGCGAGCCAGGGCGACGGCCAACCGCACAATGACTGCTACGGTAAGCAAGACAACTGGCACGTAGAACGTGTACCAGAACGGCCCGAACTTCAGGAAGGCCGCAGCCGGTCCAAGAATCAGAAAAGGATGGTTCGGAACCAGCAACAGCCACACCAGGCCAAAGACATTGAACGCGAGTTCGCAGATGGTCTGAACAAACGAAGTCCTGCGTTCCGGTTTCTGCAGGGGCGGCAGGCTGCTCGGATCCCACTTGCAATTGATGTCTGCGATCGCGTGCGTGCGTTCCAGGATCCCGAATACGAGCGTGATGATTCCCGCTGCAACGAAGGACCCGGACCAGAGATTCCCGAGTGTGACGAGCGCGGTCTTGCCCCAGTCTCCGTTCGTGCTGGCCAGCGTCGCCGGACCCACGATGAAGATGAACACCGGAACCAGGATCCAGAGCAGCACCATCTTGAGCACAAACTCATAGACCGGGAAGAGCGTCGGGCCGATGAGGTGACGCCTTGGCCCGAGACGGCTGGCGACGACCATTGGCGCTCCGCACCTTTTGAGAATCTCTGAGATTTCGTCCTTGCCGAGAGCGTGGCCAAGCTCGGATTCCTTGTCTTCAATTTGCGACCGCAAGTCTTCCCCGAGCTCGGCAAGGAGATCCTCCTGGCGCCGGGTCTTCGGCAACCAGAAGCGAACGGCCTGCAAATATCGATCAACAAGGTCTAAGGGATTACGGCTGGATGATGGGCTCATGTGCTATGCCTCTTGAAGAATCTTGCTCAGCGACGTATTGATGCGCTGCCATTCGCCTAATAGCTGCTCCAGAATCTGTTCTCCCATCGGCGAGAGACGATAAAAGCGCTTGTTGCGCTTGTCCTCTTCCCGCCACTGGCTCACCAACAAGCCCTGGCTTTCCAGACGCCGAAGGAGTGGATACAGCGTGCCTTCGTCGATTTCCAGGCCGTCGTCAGCGAGCGCCTTGCGGAGCGTGTAGCCGTAGCGCTCGCTCCGGAGCTGGGTAAGGACCGCTAGGGTTAGGCATCCGCGGCGGAGTTCCAGCTTCAGGTTCTCGAAGACTTCGGTCGTTGCTTGGCTACCGTTCGACATATAGTATGTGACACACACTGTATCTCACACAGTATCTGCTCTTGTCAAGGCTTTTTTCGCGGCCTAACTCGTTGCTGGAGTTAAATGTATGATTATGGGCGGGATAGCGATTTATGCCGCTTAAGGAAAGAAGCCATCGTGAAATCGAGCAGCAAGGAAGAAGTGATTCAGAAGTTATGGAAACCCGCAACCATACGCAAACTGGCCCTGGAACTCGCCGCCGTCGCCGCCAAGGCCCTAGCTGTCAACGACAGGCCTGTTCGCAAGCCCAGCGCTGAGCGACTTGCAGCTCAGATTGTTCGACGGGGCCGCAAGACTCCGAATCTTGTGAGTTTAGTGCGAGAGATCTGTGAAGGGAGTCTGGCGTTGTCCCACCCCAGATATGGCGCCCAGCAGGTTGCCGCACCCATTCCCGCCGCAGCGCTCGTGGAATCGGTGGTGGCGGCGATGAATCAAAGCCTCGCCGTCTGGGAGATGTCGCCGATCGCGACCGCGATTGACCGCGATCTCATGACGGGATTCAAAAAGCTGTTTGGCTACCCGCTGGCGGCGGAAGGCTCTCTGGTTCCGGGCGGTGCGTTCGCCAATCTCACGGCGTTGCTGGCGGCGCGCGACGCTCTGGTCCCGCAGGCCTCAAAGAGCGGGAATGCTCGAATCGCCATTATCGTTGGAGCCCAGGCCCACTACTCGATCGGAAGAGCGGCTGCGATTCTTGGCTTGGGCCGCGACGCAGTGTTCAAGGTTCCGCCCGACGCGGAGTTCTGCACGGATGTGTCGCAAGTGACGCGCTCGTTTGCTTCGGCCCGGAAATCTGGCTTTCGGAAGTTCATTCTCGTCGGCTCGTCCGGTTCTACGCCGACCGGCAGCTTCGACAACTTGGTGGCGCTGGCTGAGATCGCACGAAAGCACCGCGCCTGGTTTCACGTCGATGCGGCGCATGGAGCCGGTCTCGCCTTCAGCCGCCGCTTGCGTTGGAGACTGAAAGGTCTCAACCGGGCCGACTCGATGATCTTTGATCCGCACAAGATGATGTTCATGCCGCTGGCCGCCGGCGGAGTGCTGGTGCGCGATGGGGCGCGCCTGCTTCGCCCGTTGCAAGAACAGGCGCCTTACCTCTTTGGTTCGCAGCGGCGCTGGCCTGATCTGGGTCAAATTACGATCGCCTGCTCGCAGCGATTCGATGCGCTCAAAACCTGGCTGGTGTGGCGCGTGTATGGCGGAGAGCTTTGGGATCACTTGACGACGCATGTCTGTGACGTTGCGCAGGCCGCATTCCACTACTGTTCCGAGTCGGAAACTCTCGAACCTGTGCATCAGCCTCAGTCGAACATTTTCTGTTTCCGGCTGCCGCCCCAGCACGATCGTGATTCGGATCGGCACTGTTGGGCAATCAAGGAAGAGCTTAACGAGAGTGGATTTGGCTACATCAGTTCCACCGTGCTCGACGGCCGCAGAGTGTTGCGGATTGTGGTGATGAACCCGCGAACGACTGCTGACGATATCCGCGACATCTTGCGCAGGGTCGAGAAGATCGCAATCCGGATGAGCCGGGGAATCCGACAGAGTTGAAACAGCCACTGCGTTGTCATTCCGAGCGGCGCCTTTTGCCGTGAGGAATCTGCTCTGGTTGGCGCCGTGCCCGCTGCCGGCAAAAAGCAGATTCCTCCGCTTCGCGGTCGGAATGACAAGACTTTAAGACTTCAGACTTACGCGAAGCATGAGCGGAATATATCCAGCCCCTCTACTGCATAGGCGCCCAGGTCCGGCACTCGGCAGCCCTGACCGGTGAAGTTAGCGGCGCCCCAAGCTGAAAGCGAACCACGGCGTCCGAGGTGGAACACAAGTTGCGCAGGCCGGTGCTAGTGTTGACAGGTGTGGCAGTGACCACATACTCGCGGCACTTCTGCAACTTGCAGGCGGTGGTAATGGTGAAGCGATATCCAGATTTGACGCACCAATCACCGGCGGTGCAGCTCGCGCCCCCCAAGGTAGAGTCGATCAGGCTGCCATGTTTCTCAGAGATGTCGTTTGGTCCGTTGGGATTCGGACCGAGAGTTGCGAGATCGCGGGCATAGCCATTCTGCGGGTACGTATTTGCATAGATGATTTGCCCGGTGTTCAATGTGCGAACGCTTGCTGCGGCACTCCCTTCGTTCGCAGCCATTCTTGCGCGCAGCAAACTGGGGATGGCAATCGCCGCCACCACCATCGCGCCACCGAAGTCGACGCCGCTGCTGCGGCTGGCTTCGCGCAAGGCGGTCTCCTCTCCGTAGACAGCAACCACTGCGGGCTGATTCTCTGCAGTCGACTTCAATAAGGAATTCGCCAGATCCGGCGAGACGTTCATCAGACCCAACGCAGCCATGGCTCGCGGATCTTCGTAGAGCAGCGCGGAAACGTCGCCGGAGTTGCCCGGCGGCAGTGACGCGGCCAGCATCCCTGACTTGGCTAACGATTCACCGCTGCGATGCAGCCGGATAGCCTCCGCCAAAGTCGCATGGCTCGAGGCTACGATCAGATATCCGTCCACCATCGCGTAGCAGACTTCGCGCGGCTTCGGTCCTGGAATCGGAAGCGTGTAGTACGTGATTCCACCTTCGTCCAATTCCGTAGGCGTCACCCTGGTCGCCACGAAGAATGTCTTCAGCGTCGCCAGCAGGCCGCGCGGATCCTTAGCTCGGAGCAGAACTTTCCAGACCGGCTCCTGAGGAGGGAGGGTGTCGAGTTCCACAGTGATCTCGCCTCCCAATCGGGCGAAAAGATCGTTTCTCAGGCTGAGTTTCAGTCCCTGCTCCATCTGCGCCAATGACGCAAGGGCATTGGGATTCGAGGCTGTGGCCAGATCTGCAGCTTCGTCATATATTTTTTGGGGGTCTTTAAGCAGGATGCTGGCCGCGATTGCGGCCTTGGGGGAAACGAAATCGAGACTGCCCATGGGACCGGGAGCGGCCACCCAGGAAGCGACACCGCGGCGCGAGCCAGTGAAGCTCAGTTCGAACTGGCTGGTCTCCTGCCCGTTCACACTCTTGTGGTCCCACACCAGATACTTCATGTCAGAGAATCCGCTGCGCTCAAGCATTGCCCGGCTCTGATCGTCCTTCGGGCCGTCTTTCTTCAAAATCGTCTGCACATCGAGTCCCGCAACGATGGAGGCGCCGCCTTCATATCCCTGCTCCAATCTCCGGCCGAACTCTGTCGAGGCGAAGGCTTGGGTATTTTGTTCCAGGCGCGCATTGAAACGGCGAAGTGTGCCGAGGTTCTCGCCCAGGACAACGAGGTCAGGCCGCACCAGAATCACTGGCTGGTCCGCGGAAGGGGCATCCTTCGCATTGGGCAGTTCGGCGACGTCCAGCACTCGAATGGCCGGCGTAGATTTTTCGGCGAAATCCTTGAGTATCTTCGGGAGAAAGTCCTTCAGACCGGGCTTACGCACTTCGGCAAGGATGACGAATTTAGGATCTTCTTTGCCTGTACTTGGCGCGGCCCCGACAACAATTTCGTCTCCCAGATACTGCGAGAGCTCATAAATCTTTTCGAGGGCGTCCTCAATTTTGGGTCCTTCTTTGGCCATACCGCCCTGCTTCCACCAGGCGCGAAGCTTGGCATTCTCCTTCAGTTCTTGATGGAACACAGCCAGCGCCTGATGCGAAGCCTCACCATAGTTAGGGAATGCGGCATACAAGACGGTCGACTCGGGGAGCAACGGCAAGAGCCGGCTTTGGCTGCGTGGAGCTGGAAACTGAACCTCAGTGTGGATCTTCTGGAAGAACTGACCCAACTCGGTCAGCACTCCCGAATATTTCTTGAGATCATCCGGCGAGAACGGCTGCTGCGCGTTCGCGGCTTGTGCGACGGCGGCCGACGCCAGCAGAAAAGTCATGGCGATGATGGCGAGTCCCTGGACCAAGCCGCCGAGCAGGCGCGGATGGAGCGAGCGTGCAGTTCTCATTCGGAACACCCCGTTCAAAGGGCAGATGATATGCGTCTTTCCACCTTTTCGCTATGACGCAACGCCCGGCTGAGGTGACGACAGTCATCAAGTCGTAACGCCGGCATCCTTGCCGGCTGTCGCGCAGCGCCCATCTTGGCCCCGCGTGTCTGGAGGCCAAGATGGCCGCGGGACAGCCGCCGGGACGGTGGCGCGACAAATTACACGCCTGCGGAAACTACCTGTCCAGGCGAGCCATGCGCCATGGCAGCTTGCGCCAGTTTTTGCCGGTAGTGAACGTGGCGCCACCGGGTCATCTCAACTAAGGGCTTCCATACCGGATTGACAAGGTCGTGCTTGATCAGCAGATGCCAGAAGCGGTTCGACCGCTTATAGAGATAGGACATCGCAATGTACAGCGGAACCGCCTGCCACTGTTCGGGCCTGCGACGCCAGATCGAGGCGTGCGAAAACAGGTGCTGATAGATCCATGCGTATCCGTGTTCGAGTTCCTCGGGAGTCATGTGCTTCGGCTGGAAGACTGCATGGCCCGTGTCGTAGAGACTCCAGTCGCGATGCAGGATGCGTCCCTCAGCTTCCATCTGGCGGAAGAGCGGTGTGGCTGGATAAGGCGTCAGAATGTGGAACGTGGCGCACTCCAACCGGTTTTCCTCGATCCACTCGGCCGTGCGAACAAACACGTCTTTGCGGTCGTGATCGAATCCCAACACGAAAGATCCGTTTACCTGAATTCCGTAGTCATGAAGCATGCGGACGCGGCGGGCGTAGTCGGAAGTCTTTGGCGTTTTTTTATGCGAATCAGCAAGGTTGTTATCAGAGAGCGACTCGAATCCGATGAAGACGCCGGTGCAGCCCGCCAGCGCCATATTCCGGATGAGGCTGGGGTCGTCGGTCACGTCGATTGTGACCGCGGCGCTCCAGATCTTATTCAGCGGGCGCAGGGCGGCGCACAACGAGTGTAGGTAGTCGCGCCGCGAACCGAGATTGTTGTCAATGAAGACCGCATAGGGCTGATCGTCAGCCCTGAACTCATCGACGACCTGTTGCGGGTGGCGCATGCGATAGGGCATGCGCAGGCCATCGGTCGCTAGATAGCAGAAGCCACAGCGGTTATGGCAGCCGCGCGTTGCGATCAGGCTGGTGGTCGTCAAGAAACTGCGACGAGGAAGGATCGAACGCCGCGGCGAAGGATCGTCGCAGTAATCGTTCTCGTAGGTGGCGACGTAACGGGATTGGAGACTGTTTTCTTCGATGTCTCGCAAAATTCGCGGCCAGAGTTGAACGCCATCGCCAAGAGCGAGGGCGTCGGCGTGAGGTGCGCATTCCTCGGGACACGACAACACATGAAGTCCACCAAGAATGACCTTCGATCCGCGGGCGCGATACCAATCGGCCAGTTCGTAGGCGCGCCGCGCGAAGGTCAGATGTACGGTGATGCCAACGACCTGCGGCATGGGATCGTGCGGCGGCCGACCATGGAGCAAGTTCTCGTCCCAATATGCGACGCGCCAGCGTGCAGGCGTGGTGGCGGCGAAGCTGGTCAGGGCCAGAGTCGGAGTCAGCACGTGCTTGCCAAAGCTCGCGTTGCCATCCTTGGGATAGAAGGGATTGATCAGCAGGGCGTAGCGCCGCTCCATGAATCCACGGGGCTCGGAGTGATCGAGAAGGGGTGCCTGCACCATTTCCGGCGGGATCCACCGCTTGGGAATGGTGCCGATGAAGGGTTCCAGAGAGTCGCGCATGCAATGTACTTTATAACACAAAGTACATTACGTCAAGGCAAACAACGTGTCCGGTTTAGCGCGCGCCCATAGTAAAATCGGCTCGTTTGGATCATCGGCCCCCGGATTCTTGCGTTCTTGGAGGCTCCTGTGAAGTTCTTCACTCGATCGATTCTGATTCTTCTTGCCCTGTACGGCCTGCTTTTCGCAGTCGGAGATCTTTACCTCGCGCGGATTGGAATCCCGATGTGGGGAGCAATTGGGTTCGCGCTCGTCTTCGTCGCCTTCCAGTACCTAATTGGCCCGTGGCTTATCGAGCTGGTCGTTTCCATTCACTGGGACGATCATTATCCCGCGCTGCCCGCGCGAAACCGTGAGTTCATTGAGAAGCTGTGTGCGGAACGCGGTGTGAAAATTCCACGGATCGGGATAATTCACAGCGGCACGCCGAATGCATTTTCATTCGGCCACACTCCGGGGGATTCCAGGGTGGTAGTCACCCAAGGTTTGCTCGACGTGCTTACCGTCGATGAAGCCAATGCGGTGCTCGCCCATGAAATTGGGCATATCGAGCATTGGGATTTCGTGGTGATGACGGTCGCAGGTTTGGTTCCGCTGTTGCTTTACCAGATCTATGCTTTCAGCCGGAATATCAACAACTTTCGCGCGGTCGCGTATGGCGCTTATGTCTGCTACTGGATCAGCCAGTTCGTCGTTTTGTTGCTCAACCGCACTCGCGAGTATTTTGCCGATCACTACGCTGCTGAGGTGACGCATACACCAGAGGCGCTCTCGTCGGCTCTGATTAAAATTGCCTACGGCATGGTGAAGGCCGATGGCCAATACAAAGAAGCCGTGCACATCAAGACAGCCGACGGGAAAATGCACCGCGACTACAGAATTGCGGGCTCTCTGGCCGTAATGGGAATCTCGAACCTGCACTCAGGCGCGGCGTTTGCTCTGAGCGGCGCGGATCCCGCCAGCGCGGCTGCGATTATGCGATGGGATCTGGTCAATCCATGGGCGCGCTTTTACGAACTCAACTCCACCCATCCGCTGACCGCGTTGCGGGTGCGAGCATTGAATAAATCTGAAAATGCGCATCACGCACCGCAATACCCGCTCCCTACAGATCAACGGATCGCCTGGGGGACATTTCCCTTTCAGCTATTGGTGTGGGGTTTGCCTGTGATGAGTATCGGCGCTCTTTTTGCGGTGCTATGGGTGCCTGAGTGGTTCTCTTATTTCGGAATCGTTCTGCCAGCAAATGCCAAGCCGATTCTTCTTATCGTCAGCGGAATCGGATGGCTGCTTCGAGTGGCGTATCGATATCGCGGCGACTTTCAGGCCGCATCGGTGACCGCGCTGCTGGAGGACACCGAGGTGTCTCAGATGCGGCCGCGGGCGGTCCGGCTCAAGGGCGAGATCGTGGGACGCGGCGTGCCCGGAGTCTTCTGGAGTCCGGACTTGGTCCTCCGCGACGCCACGGGAATGATCTTTATGCTTTACCGGCAATCGATTCCCTTCGCTCGTTTTCTCTTCGCCGTCGGGGCCGCTGATACCCTCATCGGTCAAACGGTCGACGTCGAAGGATGGTTCCGACGTGGGCTAAAGCCTTACGTTGAGATGTCGCGCTTGACCGGCGAAGACGGATCGGTCCACAGAACCTACTCGCGCTGGATACAATGCGCACTTGCAATGGGGGCCGTCGTCGTCGGCGGGTTCTGGTTGATGGGCTGATGTTCTGATCACTGCGAGACAAGTAAAAAGGGACTGGGAGACTTCCCAGTTCCCTCTTGTATGAACCAGCTGAAGCTTTGTGTCTGCTCCAGACGGTTTCGACCGGCGAGATCTTCCCGCATGCGGTTTGCTCCCAGCTGATTTGCCCGTCTACAGCCACCGGATCTGGCTGAGCTTCCCGCTTAGCCGATGGCTACGCTTAGTTGCCCGAGGCGGACGCCTTGGCAGTGAAGCTGGAGGTCTTCTTCCGGACTTCCTGAATCTTCGCGCCGAGTTCCCCGGTGGAGAATGGTTTCGGCAGGAGGGCGACCTCGATCCCGATGCGCGCGCGCTCAAGGGCCAGTCCGTCCGTGTAGCCTGACATGAAGATGACGGCGAAGTCCTGCCGAGTTTCCTGGAGCTTTTCAACGAGTTCGGGCCCGCTCATGTGCGGCATGACCACATCGGTGACGACTACATCGATGGGATTGATGTGCCCCTTCGCGATCACGATGGCTTGCACTCCGCTGCCGGCTTCGAGAACGGTATACCCAAGGTTTTTCAACGCTGTCGCTGCTAGAGCGCGCAAAGCGGGCTCATCTTCAACCAGCAGGATTGTGCCATTGCCCTGAACCGATGCCGCGGTTCTTTGAGCGCTAGAGCTAGAAGCTGTACCGGCTATCGACGGCAGATACACCTTGAATGTCGTTCCGGCACCGACTTCGCTTTCCACAGCGACGTAGCCTTTGCCCTGCTGCACGATGCTATCGACAGTCGCCAGTCCCAGGCCGGTGCCCTTTCCCAGTTCCTTCGTGGTGAAGAACGGCTCAAAGATATGAGCCAGGGTCTCTTTGTCCATACCGCAGCCGTGATCAGTGACGGTAATCAAGGCGTAGTCGCTGGGTGGGACTTCCCGATTGGCAGCTGCGAAGGGCTCGTCCAGACGATACAGCCTTGTTTCGATGACGAGCTTGCCACCCTGTGGCATCGCGTCGCGCGCATTCACCGCGAGGTTCATGATCACCTGTTCGAGCTGTCCCGGATCCATGAGGACGCGCAACATCTCGTCGGAAAGATTCGTGACCAGCTCGATATCTTCGCCAATCAGCACGCGCAGCATCTTTACCATGTTGCGAACGCTCTGGTTGGGATCAAGCACCTGCGGCTCCAGAATCTGTTTGCGGCTGAACGCCAGCAACTGGCGGATCAAGCCGCTGGCGCGATCGCCGGCTTTCTTGATTTCCTCCAAGTGTGGACGCGATTGCGCAGGGACGGCGTCCATCAGCATGTCGCTGTAACCCTTGATGATCATGACCAAGTTGTTGAAGTCATGGGCTACGCCGCCGGCCAGCCTCCCCACCGCTTCCAGGCGAGCGGCTCGCAGCATGCTCTCACGCGACTTTTTCAAGCTGTCGCGCATGTCTTTGAATGCCCGTCCGAGGTGAGCCACTTCGTCCCTTCCTCGAATTGGAACCTGGAAATCGAAGTCGCCCTTCTTTAACAGCCGGGTTCCGGCCACCAGTTGTTCGATCGGGCGCGTGATCTGCCGCGAGATCAGAAATGTTACGAACGCTCCGCCGAGCACCGCCACCGCGCCCAGCAGCGCGAGCATTCGATTCAACTCCCGCAGGAAACTCGTTGCCTGGTCAAACGACTGGAGGCAATAGAGGCGAACCGGGTGATCGCCCGGCAGCTCCACGAAGCTCGCCAGCCATCGCTCGCCGCGCGCCTGAAAGACTCGTTCCGCAGTCGAGGAGGCGGCATCGCGGGGCAGTGCCGATTCGAACTCCTGCCAGACGTCGGCGGGCAATGAACTGAGTAACACGCGTCCATCACGCTCAAAGGTGAAGGCTGATTTTCCGAAGTCGCCACTGCTGAGAATGGTTTCGCGGCGCATCTCCCTGCCCAGCGCCATACGGCCAAGCACGCGCTCTTCTTCTCCGGCGCCCGCCACAATGGGCACGAGACTTACGTCGTACAGATGCCCGCTGATGTACCACCAGTCCTCATCGCCGTTCGTGGCTTTCAATAGCGGGGTGACGCTGGCGGAGGTCACGTCTTCCGACTTGGCGTGCACAGCCAGCGCAGCCCCACTCGGATTTTCGAGGATCAGAAGATCGGCATGGCTGGCCGGAAGAATCCACTGCGAACCGTCTTGCACAGTGACCCGATCATTCGTGGACATCAGGGCCTTGACGCTCGGTTGGTGCGCGATAAACGATGCACTCTGCTGCACCTGTTCGCGACGGACACTCTCCACGTCAGCGTAAACGCGAGTCTGCGTCCGCAATGTAGAGGCCAGGTCAGCGCGTATTTCGGTGCGCATCCTTGCTTGCACCAACGCCAGGACCGCCGCGGTCAGAAAGAAGACGACTGCGACCATCGAGACCAGAAGCTTTGTCCGTAAGTGAGTGAAGTGATGCAGCACG